>Ga0307993_1000326_pt1 | contig 16338 bp, 20 predicted proteins | sample EllFjometagen260_FD_203163 | JGI IMG/M metagenome (GOLD analysis project Ga0307993, IMG submission 203163) | Marine microbial communities from Ellis Fjord, Antarctic Ocean - #260 | ecosystem: Environmental > Aquatic > Marine > Unclassified | place: Southern Ocean | collected 2014-11-02 | reverse complement strand
GCACTGTCGCCAGCGTCATAGTCAGATGTAACTACTATCCCAAAATCAAATTGCTCCTGGTATGTCACTCCTCCCCAGTCAAACAGAGCAGGGTATATCTTACCCTGAGCCAGATCACTAATATTATAGTTATTTATTATATATATAGAGTTAGGATGTTGTCCCCCAGTATGTAATTGGTAATTTGTGGTTAAACTAGAACCATTAAAATTTATATGTCTATTTCTATGAGAAGCTAAAAGTTGGTGTGTAGTATTTGGTATATCCGCTAAATGTGATCCCCACGAATACAAAGGCGTAACATAATCTAAATTAAGTACTCCTACCTTGAAAGAGGTAGCTGTAGCTCCTGTTTCAAAATCCCACCCTCCAGGCCATTGGTATCCTACTTCTGTTATATACCCGGAAGTAGCACTAGTCCAATACATATAATTCTTCCCTGCTGCGAATGCTACAGAGTTAGCTGGCCCTAAATCATTAATATTAAATAAAACTACAGATCTATCCTCTACCTTTGAGGGTAAGTTGTATACTATATCCCCATCAGACATACTTAGAAGAGTTGGACAGCTTTCAAACCTGCAGTCCGAAGGACATGTTGGAGCAGAAGCTTGAAAATTAAGAGCTAATTTAGCACTTGTTCCATAAGTAGAGTCAGTGTCTACACACCCACACGAGACACTAGCTTCTAAATCTACAATATTACCTGATCCAATTGTTATTAAAACGGAATTAGAGTACTGTGTACAAGTTATTGAAGGGTATTCTAGCTCTGCTTTTACTCTATAATACCCAGTCTTATTTTCTTGAAAGGGACTAAGTGCTCCACATTGATGTTTGAATGCATGATACCCATCAAAAGTCTGTGTATTATAATCAAAATACCCTGTTTGAGTTCCCAACCCATTCATATTTTGCGTAGGGGAATTAAAATTCTGAAATGTATTTTGATAATCTAGATAAGACAAAAGAATATCAGTCCATCCTCCTGTACCGGTTACGCTATACTGAAGAGTTGTAGTAACTTTATCAAAAGGATTAGAGGTACAAAATATTTCAGCCCTCCATTCAGAAATACAATTAGTATTTCCGGAAGCAGCTGTAAGAGTAATTGACGAACACGAAGGACAAGTAACAGGCATATATTAAGGTTTTAACAATCACATCCACATTTACCATCACACATGGCTTTCGCTTTTAGGTATTTATCATTAGCTCCTTTAATATAACCTGTATTAGTCAGATCATACAAACCAGCGTTTGCAATTGCAGAGTTCAAAAGTAAGAAAACTTTTTGAGCTTTTGCTAAAGTTGTTGAACATTTTGGGCAGTCACATGAACACCCCATTAATTCCTCTGCATACTTTCCTAGACAACAGTCTACGTTACATGCGGAAACTAATCCTGTACTATCTACTACCGTCGTAGAATTTTGCTTAAAATCAATGGTATAAACCCCATTTCCAGGTACTGATACAACTACATCCATAAATCCTGATGCAGGTAGTCCTGTTACTGTTTGAGTTACTGTAGGATAAGTCCCACTGTAATCTATCAATTGAATCACGTCACCTGAAGAGGCTCCGGCTAAAGTGTCTGTTACTTGAACAGTTACACTGCTACAATTAGATATAAGGGTTGTTTGTAAGGCCATTGTATAAGGTTAAAAAAAGGTTATAGAAAACACGAATGCTCTCTATAACCTTTATTAATTAAATATTAAAGTGCTACTACTGGTAAATTACCCGCTGATGTATGAGCTAAGTACCCATTCATGATAGTCTCAAAAGCAGTTACTCCTGATCCAGATCTAACCCAAGTAGAAATTGTTCCTGGAACCGCCATGTATAATTCATGGTTGTTATCTACTTTGTTAATTTGACCATTTGAATATCTAGAGTTCCACCCTAAAGTGTACACATCCATAAGTAATCCTGCAACTGCATATGTTACCGTTGCATCTGGCTGTTGTACTCTATAGTAATCTCCTTTGTTACTTCCTAATAAACTTTTTTCAAAGTCTGCTAAGATAAAAGAATCCCCTAAAGTAGACGTTGCTGCTGTAGAAGTAAAAGTATGTGCACCTGTTGCATCACCATTAGCATCAAAAGCCCCTGCAATATTAGTCTGTGCATTATACCCTATTGCAGATGGTCCTGCATAAGTATGCCCAACAATAGTTACTGTTGAACCTGTTTGTGAAGTTGAAGCAATCATTCCGTTATACCCAGGTGCTGCAATGTGTGCTGCTACTGCTGCCCCTAAAGCTACAGAAGTTGTTGCTGTTGCTGTAGTACAAACAAATTCTATATTTTCTCTAACATAAGGCTCAGATCCTGATGCCTGATCAATTAATTTAATCATCATTATTGTTCCTGCAGTAGTTGGTGCTACAGAAGTTAAAATAGCTACAGATTCTGCAGTTTGTGCTGCTCCTGATATACCACCCCAGTTTGTAATATCCTTTCCTTGAATCCAAGGAGAACACTCTCCTGAACCATTTCTACAGAATTTTACTTCTGGTGCTGTTTGCAACGTGTCTCCTGTTACTAACAATGCAGTTGCCCCTGTTGCTGCTACTTTTTTATAGGCTACTAAGCCCGTTGCTGTTGCAGATGTTACATCCGCTCCAATTAAAAGTTGTCTCATTTTTTTAAATTTTTTTTATTACTTATTCATTTTTATTTGCCTCGGCTTCATAAGATTTGTACCTAGGATCTGCAATCGATTCTAAAATACTACTTATGGTCATGTCCACAATCTCTCTATGAGAATGGTCGGGCAGTTCACAACTAATCCCCAAAGATAATGAAATTTGGAGAGGGTTTCTTAAGTATGTTAATTTTACACTGTCTATTATAAATATATCACTAGTGTATATATCAAGTACATCTTGTCTTACTGTGTAGAGCGGAGATGTATATTTTGTTGTATTAAATGGATCTTGTAGCATTGCAAATATATCATCTTGCTGCACAAATTTAGAGGCATGTGAAGATAATTTTAAAGATGCAGAAGAAGTTGGAACTCTCTTTTCTGAAAATGCTACGTTTGTTTTACGTAAAGGTGAACTAGAGATATGTGCACCTGCTAGATTTTTACCTATTACGGTTGCTGTGGATAAAGCTGCCACTAATGTTGGGTAAAGAAGTGGATCAATTATAATAATTATTTCATCCGGATAGCTTAAATGCCCAATAGCTTCCCAGTTCATAATAGCGCCAGCGTTACCTGATGCTAATATTTCTCCCTGCGCAGCTGGAACACCTGTTGGATATGTATGTGCATTTACATTTGTCCATAAACTATATGTAGTACCTGCTGTTATATTTTGAGGATCGTCATAAATGACTAGCTCGTTAATAATGGCGGTACTTTCGTTAGATATAAAACCAGCCATACTTACTCTAAAGTAATAATAATCTTTGGGATATGAAACACTCCAAGACATAGGCTCACATTTATTTGTATAAACCCTAGTCAGTTGATTAATTAAATACATATAATCTGTAGGTAATCTAAAAGAGTCTACATGTATATTATTGAACAGTTGCTCTTTATATGTAGTTATATCTTCATATTCAGAAACCAATACACGTAAATCGTCTATACGTTTTTGATTTCCTTCAAATCCTAGTTGATATTTATTATTTATTCCATATTTGAGATTAACAAATTTAGATTGAGCTTTATTCAATTCTAAATCTATCTCTTCAGGTAAAAGCAAATCGGCTTGGAGTGAATTGATTTTATCCACTCCTTGCTCGATTGCTAAATGCATTTGTTGTACATTCATGTTATAAGGCTAATTCTTTTAATTTTGCTCTCATTATTGTTAACTGTCCTGAATTCTTTTTATCTTTTAAAAATACTACTGTATCGTCTGTAGAATCTCCAATTACCTCATCAATAAAAATTATCTGGTTTCCAATTTTTCTTAATACTCCTGCGGACACTAGTTCTGCAATTTCAGCTTTTACAGGTAGGTTACTATCTCTAGCAATCTTAACAAATTTTACAGGGCTTGAATCTTTAAATTCATATAAAGCATTTTCAACCTGTTCCTCTGTCATTCTATCTGGATTTGTATTAGCTAAAATACGAAGTACTCTCCTCATAGATTTAATATCTGCTGCAATTTTAATAAACTCTCTGTCTGCATCTTTCCTCAATTGTATTTGAGTGTTTTTAAGTTTAATATCTCTAGTAGTATCATGGATATAAAATCTCTTAACAGGGTCTGCTTGCATCTCCTCCTTATTTAATCCAACTTGTGGATGTTTAAGAGCAAAACTATATTTGATGTAATCCATAATTTGTAATGGAGATCCATCTGCATTCATACCTATTTCCAATTCTACCCCAGTGAATCCTACTGGTATTGTGAGATCAGTCCAAAAAGATTTTGCATGTTTTGGCCAATCTGCATGTGCTGGACTTACATCCAACAGTCCATCTAAATATTTACTTTCGTCTGCACGATCGAAGCCTTTTAATGGCTGTCTGTTCACAAAAACACTACTAAGCTTCATAATTGCTTCTGCTCTAACTTCTTTAGGTAAGTGATTTAAAATCTCTCGTCTCCTTAAAAATACTATTTTACTCATAATCTTAGTTCTTTTAAAGTTTAAATTAGGTGGGTGTAAAGAATAACTCCCCGTTATTATTAATAATTAAAGACGTGGGGGTTTCCCCCCACATCCTCAATCAAAAACCAATATATATAAAACGCAAATTAATGCCTACTACGAAGCTATACAAGTGATGTCAAGCGAAGTATCAAATCTTCTTAAGATAATACCTGCTGTTTTCAACATATGTACAGATGCCCCATCCACGTCAGATGCTCTAGAAGAACTTGAATCAAATCCTCTTGGAACTACTGAACCGGCTACACACCATCTCATCATCTCACGACCTTTCTTAGAGATCATTTGAAGGTTATTTTGTCCATCATAGTTTGACTGATCAACAAATACCATTCTATAAGATTCAAGTGAATATCCTGTAACAGGGTGTTTTGCACGAGCTTGTGCAACTGGACCATGGTCAAATAATGGTAATTTTACCACGTTTACCGTATGTCCGTCAATGTGCTCGTATGAAGTAAAGTAACCACTCATACCTAATGATCTACCAGATCCAGTGATGAAACGATTCTCTCCACCAACTTTCCACGAACCTGCGCCTGTGCTAAAGTGATTTTTAAGAGCCTCATCAAATTCTCTAGCACCACCAGTACCAGTATAAAGAGTTACTTGTTTTTGTGCAGCATCAGTCATGCCATAGAATAAGTCACCAATAATATTTTTGATTTTATTCTCCGTTAAAGTAGAATAAGTATCTCTGTTGATGATTTGCTCTAAAAGACCTGGACCTACAATTACTGGCTGTCCGTTTTCGTCTTTCATTTGAGTTGATCCTGCTGAGTCATAAGTTTTTTGTCCGTACCAGTAGTACATTTCACATTCTTCTTTAAAGTCCAACATGTGTGTGTACTCTTCATAGTCCATCCAAAGTTTAGTAGTTTTACCGCCTTTAGTTGGTAAAGAGAATTCTGCTACAAAATCTTTAGCATTACCAGACATATGGTAAGACTTTCTTACAGTTCCGATTTTGTTACGAACTTTCCCTGGAGTTTCCCAGTTTGAAGCATTTCCTCTAGAGAAATCTACTCCTACAGGTGCATACAAAGAAGCCCAAAGAGACCCCACTGCTACTCCACTAGTTAAAGTTGCTGTTAAATCTGGATTAACAAGTCTACATGTGTACTCATAATTTCCAGCATTTTGTACTGGCTCATTCATGATTCTAACTTGTTCTCCGATTCCGTTGATCAACACGTAAGGAAATACAAAGTGCTTATCTGGAAAGGTCAACGTAAATGTTGCTCCTGCCGCACCTGCTCCTACTGCTGCTCCTGCTGCTGCAATTGGTCTCGTCTTTAACGTATGAGTTTTCACACGATATTCATACTCTAGTCTGTCAATGGACTTAGTGTTTCCTACACCTTCTGTTAAGAAAGATAATGGAAAACGCTTATCGTCTTTTCCAGCCAAGTGAGTAATTATCGGTGATAATTCTGTTGGACGAGCCAATAGCGCGTTAGACAGACTGTTCATGTCTGTCATTTGTGCATCGTTATAGTAATTCTTCTGCACGCTAATGTTTGTTCCGCTCATTTTTTAATTATTTTTAAGGTTAATACAATTTAATAAATTGTCTATAAATTACTAAGATCAAGATCGTCAAAATCGACATTTACTCGTTTCGTTCTAGCTTTAGCTCTAGAGCTTTTTACAGTCTCTTCATTTCTAGAAATCTTTTCTCTCAGGGATTTAGTCGCTTTAGTTTTTGCTTTGGTGTTTATAATTTGCTCTAGATTAAATCCTTTGTACATTAAATAATCTATTGCTAATTTTTGCTCCATCTGCGCATTACTATGATCTAAATCACGTTGTGTGTGGCCATCCTTATTAATAGGAGCAGAAAGATAAGAATAAAATTTACCCTTTTCTCTCTCTGGGATGCTCAACCCTGCAAAATCTTTCGATTTTTCTAGAGTGTCTGCCACACCTTCCCAATATTGTCTTAATTCCTGCTGTTGTCCCTCAACGGTTGCTTGTTGAGATTTAACCATATCTTCTCTCTGTTTCACTTGCACCTTTGCTAAAGCCTCTTTTGCCTGCACTGCTTTATTGTGAAGCTTCCCAGTATCTTCATAATCTTCTAATAATTCTTTAATGAATTCTTGATCATGTCCTTTTACTGTAAAGTAATCTCCTAAGATTGCTTTTTGACTTCTTACATCATCTTCCCCTACTTCTATCTTACTATAGTCTAAACTTGGATCATACGCCTGCATAAAGTTCTGTGAATCCCCTCCGTTTAAAACATAATTTAAATGCTCTTTAACTAGTGGAAATTTTTCTAATGTACTTTCCATTTTTTCTTCTGCTAATTGTGTAGCCACATCTTCAGTTAAATGTGCTAATCCTTCTGGGGTGTCATCATAGTTTGTACCCTCTGTATCAAAGCCAAGTTTTTCTAATACTTCAAATACAACACTTTTATCCTCACCTCCTTTATCCTCATCATCATTGTCATTGTCAACACCATCATCATCATCTGTATCTTCTTCTGCAACAACTTTTTTAAGCTTAGGAGCTTCTTCTTTAACTTCTTCTTTTTCTTCTTTATCCTCTTCTTTCTTCTCGTCGATGTCGTTTTCAAGCTCATCGGCAGAATCTAGTATAGGAGTCTCGATCTCATCGACCGGGGCCATCTCGGCTCCATCTCCTAGAATAACATCATCAAAAGTGATGTCATCTAGTTGTATTTTTTCATTTGGGTTCATATATATATTTATTGGTTTAGGTTACAAAATTACGAATTATATTGATATTTTTTATACTTTTTAGTTTTTTGGTTTTTGCTTTAATATATAACACTAGCGTCTACTTACCTCCTCTTTTAAACTTCATTTTATACCCTTCATAAAAGCGTTTTTTAGATTCAGTTAAGTCTTTTACTTTATTATTCTTCCTATAATTATCATTATAATAGTTAAACATACCCAGTGTATCTGTTACTTCTGGTATTGCGTCTGGTGTTCTTCCATATACCATCCTCATTGCCTCAGTAGCTGCTACAGGATTATCTTTTTGTAATTCTTTTTTAAATCCAGTTGAGTCTGATGGTAACCCCATTTCCTCAAATCTTTTAAAGTATTTTTTTTGAGTTTTACTATACCCTTGACTTTTACCGTCTTCGTCTACTCTTGGGGAGAATAAATCTGTGAGCATGATTGGATCTATAGATGCCTGCGAGTTAGTATACTTTCTACCATATGCAGCAGGATTATACCCCATACTATTTTCCTGAAAATTAGTTACTTCTAATAGTTTTTTTTCTTTATCGTTAGTAGCGACATTACTTATTGCACTGTTTAGGTCTCTTCTTCGTTGTCCCTCAGTTTTATGCTCTCCACCATGTGGGTAATAGTTTTTTACTCCTCCCTGTCTTTTCCATCCCATGGTTTTGGCATCTCTGCGTATCTTCTCTGACTTATCAGAAACTTTTGGTCCTCCTTCCTCATACTCAATCATATCAGAAACTTTATACTCACCCCCATCTTTATACTCATTTGCGTCAGTAACTACTCCACTTACATCCTCTCCTGTAGGATTATTAGTAATGCCTGGAGGAGCATCTTGATATGACTGTACTAAATCACCGTCAACTTGTTGAGGCATCTCCATTCCCCCTGGCATAGGTTGTTGAGGAGCTTGTTCTTGTACCTGCTGAGGCTCTTCTTGCCCTTGACCTTGCTGTTGCATTTCCTGTTCCCGCTGCATAATAAGATCTGTAAAGTTTCCTTTATATCCCTCAGCCATCGCCTGCTTAATGATTTGCATTTTAGCGTCGTTTTCCATTAGGCTTTAGGTTTATTTTTCATAGCTTGTATTTTCTTATTTTCTGTACTAGCTTTAATCTTATCCCCTTGAGACTTCTGCTTTAACGCATCTCTCTTAATAGACTCATCTGCTTTGTTTGATCTAGAAACTTCTTGCTGTGATAAACTTTTAATATCAAGGTCTTTTAATGTAGTAGAGAAATCTCTCATACTCTTACTTTGACTAACACTTTGAGCTATATCAGCACCCTCCGCTTGAATCATCGCTATCTTAATTGCATTGTCTCTATCTTTTTGTTTCTCTGATAATTCCAATTGTAATTTCTCTTGCTCTGCTTTCAATTGCGCTTGTGCTTGTGCCTGTTGTGCTTTACCTTGCTCAGCTTCCAGCTCTTGTTGAGCCTTCTCTGCTTGCTTAATTTTACTCTTAATAACAGGGAAACTGTCAGACTCAAAAATTTCCATTGCAGCTGAAGCTGGTAATCCATTTTGAATCATAGCTTGAGACATACCTTTTATCATATCTAACTTCTCTTGATCTTTCCCAGAGTTAGATACAAATATACCAAAGTTAGATTCCATATACCCAACAGTATCTACATCTAAGAATTCTTGTGTTCCATCAGGCATTACATACATTCCTTTCTTCCCTGTATGCCATGCTTCTTTTGAATAATCAACTAGAGCTTGCATGTCTCTTCTCTCCATACCTTCAAACTTTTTAAATAAGTCTTCTGTAATGTGTGAGGATTGTACGATAGCTTGTTGTGAAGATGATTTACCTTCATACTGCCCTATCTCCCCTTGTCTTTGTCTTGTAACTCCTGAAAGTTTTTCCCATTCAGCTAAAATAGAACCTAATAATTCTATATACTGAGAGATAGTCTTAATAGACATATCTAAAACAGACTGATGTTGAGGTGAAAGTTGTATACCTTCTTTATTGTAATCTACCCATGCAATACCTGTTCCTTCTACATAATACATGAATTTATCCATATCCCATTTCTTAGGGATCATATTAATATCAAACTGAGCAACTATATCCTTACTCCTAGCAATTGCTAATTCTAATCTATATTTATAGATGTTATAGTTTAGTTGATAAGGAATTCCTAATTGTACTAATGAAATGTTAGGGGAGTTAACATCTGAATATCTCCTACCATTAATAGGTAGTTTACATGTAGATGCATCATCAATAGACTGTCTTTGATTAGCAATAGGACGAACATTGATAAAAAATCTACCGTCTATTCTTGTACCTTCCCATACTTCATTTACCCATAACCATTCTATCTGTGCTCCAGTTTCTTTTAGTTCTGCAGGCATTCTAAACCCGTCTTCAACTTCTTTCTCCTCCATGTTTCCTGTAACTGGATCCATATATGCCATAAATCCTATACGCTTTCTGGATTTCCAATATACATTTATAACTTCTACTAATCTATTTCTATATGAATTAGGATTTTTAGAAGCTGAACTAGCATGTAAGAAGAAGTTATCTCCTTCAGAGTGCTTAGGATCTTCCATCTCTAATACCTGTGACTCTGTTAAGAAGTCATAATAATTATCTATAACAGTAGATGCATGGACATACTTTCTAACTAAAGCCCAATCCCCATCTTCTACATAATCTAAATCTGGATCTAAATCATAATCAACATCTACCGGATTTAATATTTCATAAAAAGTTTCTCCGTTTCTTACTCCTCTATGTGTGTATGTTTCACCTGAAACTAAAAAGTGAAACCAAGCTTTATTAAATTTTTCTCTTAGGTTCTCATTGTATACAATATAATTTAAAGCTTTCTGCCCCATTATTGCACGATTATCTACATAAGAATTCTCAAATAATTCTAGGAGGTGATCTGGTACTTGTACATCCATTGGATCCATACCAGTCTCTACACCTCTTTCCCCTAACTCATTAACGAATTGCTTTTTAAAGTTCTCCATTAACATGTCATTCTTAGCCTGTTCTTTTAAAGTAACAGTATCTGAGTTTTGAACTGTAACGGTATAATTGAGAGGTCTCTTAGATTTTTCTCCTAAAAGTAAATCAATTATAGGTTTAATTATGGGATAATTACGCATTTGCGATGGGAAGTTTTTCCTGGACTTTCCATAAGGTTGCAATACATACTTATAATCATTTTCATCAACTATACCGTTATAGTAATCATAGTAACGTCTCAAGTCTTCCTTGCCAGATGAATATCCAGTACCTTGATTGGAGAGATCTATATATGCCTCAACACATGCCCTTCTCCAGCTTTCTGTTTTCTTAGACATTGGAAGTTTCTGTCTAGGTATTTGTTCGTATCCCATAATCTACAAATTTAATTAAATTTACCGTTGTTCTCACTACGAGGGTAAATATTACTCTCGCCTTTATATATATATCACTAAAAGAGGTTTCTATCGAACCAATCATCATGAGACCTATCCTCTAGGACATCCTGAACTTCTGCATTGTATAACTCTCGCGTATGAAACATACCAATCATAAAAGCCATCACACGGTCAAAATTCCCTTTATGATTAAATTTTATAAGTTCCATTAAAAACGCAGGGTCATATATTTTATGCAAATTTAGTGTTTGTTTTCCATCTTCTGCCTTATGTCGAGGAGAATTTAACCAATCTCGTATATATATTTCTCCCTGTCTTTTCCTAGCTTCAGTCATATGCATACCAAACTGACGCTTTACTGTTTTACTTCTTAATTCTTTTTTATCTAACATTTCAAACTCTTCTTGAAGTCTATGTAACTTTCTGTGTCGTTTTGCATATGCTATAACTTCCCCCCTATCATTCTCAAATCCAATCTTACATCCATAGTAATCTGCAAGCATAAATAGATTTCTATTATAATCATCTTGTGTTTTAGGCCTCCCTACATAAGATGCTACAATAATATCATCAGGTTGTGATAAATTATTAGGACGTTTAATAACATAGGCTGCTCCTAGAGACATAGAATCTGCTGATTGATTTTGTCCATATGGATCATGACAAATGATATACATATTAACAGGAACTTGTTGTTTGGCGTTCTTATAAGGGGCTTCATATATAACAACTCCACCTGTAGTGTCATCATCTTTCCTGTGAGGGTACTTTATGATCTGTCTTAAGTCCCCGTCTATAGTAAACTTTATCCTCTCGTCTTTGTCATAATAAAACTTCCCTATAGTACCAATAGATTGCAGTTTACCTGCTTTTACTTTATTATATTGTTCTTGTAAAGATGCTACATCAAATAAATTAGCTGTAACTTGTAATGTAGCTTCTTGTGGGGAAAAAGGATGCTCCGCTATATACTGATCTAATGATTTTGCATCAGCTGCTCCTTTTTTCTTATCCCTCATGCTATTTTCGTACTCTACAGCATCTTGTTTTATAGAATTACCATCATCGTCTATAAATCCATCTAAATTAGTTTGTATTGGGATAAAATATCCACATTTTGTACCCACAGCTCCAGAATCCCATATATTCTCATAGTCCATGCAATCATATGCCTCTGGGTTATAAAATATCTCTTCCATTGCTTCAAAATCTGCACCTTCTGTACCACCGGTACCAAAAGCAACCATCATCCCTAAAGTTTTAGATCCTTGCCTCATTGTTGGCATTGTTACCTCCCATGCTTTGAGCAGTCCAGGGAATGAACCAGCTTCTTCAAAGAATACTAATTCACCCGCCTTTCCCCTCACTTTATCTGGAGCATCTTTCAGAGATACCCCCATGATTTGAGACTTCATACCCATCTCAATCTCTAATCCATTTACTTTCTTCTTATATCCAGACATCTTATGCATCTCTCTATCTCTTAAACGAGGTTGAGCCCATGCTGTATGGTCATCTATAAATGATAAGAACTCCCATGCTTTAGATAAGAGTCCATCACCAATTAAGTATTCTTTCTGTGCTGCAAATACAAAGTTCTTACTATTTCTAACAAAAAAGTAATTACGAGCTAGCATACTCCCAGCTTTATATGAATATCCCTTTCTTCGTGCTTTTAACACGATCATATGTTTATTGTCAGCTCTTGCTTTGTCTATTTCGTGAAAATATTGATAATCCCCATCATAGAAACTAGGGAAAGATCTCTCCCGTCTAGATTGTATAGTACCATCTGGCATTTCCTCATCAATAGCCCTATCAATAGGACAATAGTTCAAATAAAAGTAATGAAAGCCTGTTATACGTAATTCTCCTATCTCATATCCGTACATACAACGTCGCTTCTCCTCATCCCAGTAGTCATAGTACTCTTTAGTGCCAGGAAGGGCATTCGTGTACACACCGTCCTTTAAAAAGGCTAGAGCGGCGGGCCTAGCCCTACTTGTCTCTTTTAACATCTATCTCTTTCTTACTATCAAGTAATTCTTGGCATTTCTCATAATCCTCTAATTCTATGAAGTGATCAATCACCCATCCTATCTCTTCATCGCTAATATCATCATGTAAAAATGGATTAAAAGGTAAAGGAAACTCTAGATCCTCATCTCCTTCTTCTAATTCAATGTATACATCCTCTATTGAGATCCTACCTGTAATAACATTATATGCATTCTGCATAGCTGTGTTATATAACTCTATTTCTTCTAAAAAATCCATTACGTACTATATTTATTTACTTCAATTCCTCCTCTATTTGTATTAGAAGCCTGCTCTTCCTTCTTAACTATTTCCTCTAATCTAGATAATCCATCTACTACTTTCCCCATATTAGAGAGATTAGCTATTAAATCTTTAGCGTGAAAGATAGGTTTACCGTTGTCATCCATCATAGTAAGGTCTATATCTCTGAAATACTTTTCTAATTTTACTATTGAGCCTTTAGCGGCCTTTAATAATCTAACAGCTGACGTTTCAATTAATATTTCATACTTTTTACACGCAGTATTAACTTTAATACTTGGAATAAACTTATTATCATCGCCAAATATACTGTTTTTTACTTCAATAGTACGTTGTTCCCACTCATAAACCGCAAAAGGCGACTTATGATCCACCATAAAGTATACGTAAGCTAACTCAGTTGGGGATAAAGTTTTAAACTCTACTACCTGTAAAGCATACGTTGAAGGTACAGTTCTATTATCTTTTATATATATTAAATCATCCATTATCTTGGGGTCTATATTTTTCAGAGTTTGCTTGTATTCTTATAGGTACTTCTACATCTTCACCATACAATCTACTAAGTATTTGTATTCTGTGGTGTCCGTTTATAAGGTGATACGTACCAGCTGCCTCCTCCACATGTATGCACTCCTGTAAACCATCTTTTATAAGATCATCTTTTAATAGGTCCCAGTCATATATATAGTCCGGATTATCTATCAACTTTTCAGTTTCTCTAATTTGTATGTCGCATATTTTAATATACTTTGGACTATATTTTACTTTTACCATTTTTTTTATCTGTTAAACGTTTTATATGCGCTATTCTACCCTTTTTTACAGAAAACTTACCGAAATATGGGAGACGCACACTATCAAAGTTGCCATCATTCATTATTTTTGCTAAATATTTAAACTGAGAGTTAACAATCCTTTCCACCGTCTGTAGAGGAAGGTTATATTTATTAGCTATTTTATATATAATGAAACTTTTATTCTGGGACATCTTCGAAGTCTACATATCCTTCATCAGCTTGCTTTTTTTTATATGCTTCTACCTCATCCCTACTAACAAACAGATTCTCCTCGCCTGCATCCCTCTTTATATCTTGGATTGCCTCTATAACATCTTCATTCTCCTTATCAAACATCTGCTGTTCCCTTACAATCTTTTCTTGTTTCGTTTTAGGGGTAGCATCCTGGGCTTTCCATCTTTGAGGATCATCTGGACAAGTAGTTGTTCTCCACTTTGCTTTATGCTCTACCATGCACCCACACTTACCACACCTCATATGCTTCTTAATCAAATGTGGACAGTTATTACAAGCAGTTAATCTTTCAATATAATCTGCAGGTGTTGTTGCTGGAGCTCCTTCTGCAACCCACTTACCTAAGTCTTTCCCAAAACTTTTAATCATACTAAACATTGAAGGCGGTTCCACCTCTAATGGTTTTACTTCCTCTGGTTCTTCTTTATTATCTTTCATAATCGTAATTAAATTCTATATTCATTGTTAAATAGCCCCCATTTACATCTTGGAAAACTGTTATTTTATATATGTCCTCCTCAAACACGGATATTACTAAATGTGTAATTCCCTTAGACATCTCTATTGATTGTTATTTCTACTACCTCCGTTGATGGATCTAGCATTGGGTTTAATTTATAGTATCCCTGACGTTTAAATATAGCACCTTTATCTTTATACTTCTTAATATAGTTATTTAAAGTATTAGGATCTTTGATACCTATGAGTTCTGCAACAGCTTTCTTTACATTTACACTACATAGATTCATATCATCTTTTAGTATTTGTACATCTATAAAGGAAGCTAATATACTTAGCTCTTTATTAGTCAACCCAAATATACCATTCCATATCTGTAGATACTTATAAGTACTATTTATACTAACTGTTATACTTCTCTTATTAATTTTTACTGCGTCTGTGTCTGTCATTTTCTAATATATTTATTAATGCACTTTTAGTATGCAATGGTCTTGCATCTTTTCCTTTATGTTTATTCATAGCGTGATACTCTGAAGGATTATATACTTGTTTAACTTCTCGTATCAATCCACTATTATTATACTTAACAATCCATCTACACTCTTTATTTAAAGAGGTTCTCTTTATATGTGATAAATAACTCATAGTGTAAATTTTTTATGCGTATTCCCAGTAACCGTACAGATATAATCTTGTTCAGTTGAATACAATCGTCTCCTACACAAATCTGTGTGAAAACCCATTCTATGTAGAATGTACATTAATTTATTTCTCATTAAATTGTATTTTTATTCTATTACCATCTTCAACGATAATCTTAGACTTCTTAGACTGTCTATTAAAAGCTTCTATGTGAGGAGTTAGATCTAGTTGTGCGTGAAGATAAGACAAGAATACTTGTATCTCTTTAGAGGCGGTAGTTGTAGATTTAAGAACGTCGTCTGCGTTGGTAGAAGATTCTAGTAAAGTTTGGAAGTCACTAAGAGAAATGGTGACTGTCCCGTTTACCACTTCCCTAATACCTGGTGTTCCCCTACTAATAGGTAATCTTTATCCTCAATCCTAGCTTTAATAGCTTCTGATCTTGGATCTACCATTACAGTATCGCCTTTCTTTACGAATAAGCAATTAGGACCAGTCTTTAATACCTCTAATACATTAGACTTTTTTGCATTTGCTGCAGCTGTAGTCTCATCTAAGATAATACCTGACTCTGTTGTTTCGATTGTTGGGTCTGGAAGAACTATCCAGTTTCCGTTTGGTTCAAATTTCATAATTTATATATTTAGTTTATGCAAAGATATAAATTATTCTTTTATAGTTCCAACTATTTTAAGATATTTTTTTATTTAATGTTGGCTCAGTACGTATTAACGTAGGGAAACCAGAGAAGCTTTGATCTTCCTCTTCCATATATTCACCACATTGGCATAAGGCTTCTTCAACACGAACCTTATCATCTATAACTACCATACTAACTTTGTGAAGTTCTTTCTTCTCTCCACACTTACATATATATTTTGACATTTCTAATTTTGATATAGTTCACCCCCTTGTGGTTTCAATTTCAAGTTTGGATTTCACTTTAGCAGTACTCCCATTTTACTCTGGGGACCCAAGGATAGTAAGACTGATGTTAATTCACCGCACATACCTGTGTGCTAATTCTACCCTAACTATAGTTTATACACTACTCTTTCGTAACTACCGGAGAAAAATCTATCTCTATTTGAGACTGCAATCCGATGTCTTTTCCCTTGTCTGGTTACC
>Ga0307993_1000325_pt1 | contig 16389 bp, 23 predicted proteins | sample EllFjometagen260_FD_203163 | JGI IMG/M metagenome (GOLD analysis project Ga0307993, IMG submission 203163) | Marine microbial communities from Ellis Fjord, Antarctic Ocean - #260 | ecosystem: Environmental > Aquatic > Marine > Unclassified | place: Southern Ocean | collected 2014-11-02 | reverse complement strand
CCGATGGGGTATGCAACCGAAGCATTGGCAGGAATAGTAAATATTCGAGCATTAGCATCGGTGGAGGGGTGGAAGATATGTTTACCATTGTCAGCTAGGACCAGCGTGTAGGCTGCCGATTGACTGTTTTGCGGGATGTTGCGGAAGCCCACAGCATCTGTGCCGTCGACCGTGCATCCTGACAACGTGCCCGAAGACGGTGTCCCAAGAACAGGTGTCACAAAAGTAGGCGACGTGTTCGTCGCGTAGGTAGATCCCGTTCCCGTCTTAGTGACGGTGTCCGTTGCAAGTCCCGCGGTCAAAGAGGCCGCCGTTCCACTCAGGTTAGTAGCCACCCCGGATGCGGGGGTGCCAAGGACAGGTGTAACAAAAGTAGGCGACGTGTTCGTCGCGTAGGTAGAGCCTGTTCCAGTCTTGGCGACGGTGTCTGTTGCAAGCCCAGCAGTCAAAGAGGCTGCCGTTCCTGTTACGTTAGTCATTACACCCGACGCAGGCGTACCCAAAGCGGGCGTAGTCAGCACCGGCGAAGTCAGCGTCTTATTGGTAAGTGTAGCCGTTCCCGTGAGGGTAACAAGATTCGTTGGTGTGATGATATCTGATAAATTAGCCATGTCTTATCCCTCTATCTCGGTGGGCCAAATGATGGTGTGCGGAAAGCCCGCCTGTTCGGGGACCTGCCTTAGATCGCCACGATAGTCGAAAATAGCCGCTGGAACGGTTTGGCCTAATTCTTTGGCACGAATAACCACCCAGTCGGTTTTGGCTAGAAGCTTGTCGCGCTCAGTACGTGCATTAGCCGCGGCAGTACCATCTAGTCGGGCTTGATGGGCCGTTTCATGCTCTGCTTTAGTCGTAGAAACACCGTCTTCCGTAGTGTCAGAAAACATGTCTGCAACAACCCACGCCTCAACCCAGTTACCTAAAGAGTCCTGCACTGCACCGTTGCGATTTGCTTGGGTGTAGTCAGTAACTTCAGGCTTAGGCGCTGCGAGTACAGGGTTAATTCCCAGTGCTTCACAGGTTGCCGAGTCCCACACTTTAGGGAGTGAGGTGTTGCTGTGCATTCTTCGGACTTCGCCTTGAGTCTTTAGCTCGCCCGTTGCTTGAATACGAAATTCCATAATAATTCCTTATGCTATTGCTAAAAAGATGTAAGTGCCGCTAGACACGTTAACCGTTGAACTAGCTGAAGATGTTACCGTGAATCCGCTAGATAGCGGGTCAATATAGTCTGTTCCAGTTACTTCGGCGGCGGTATCGTTTAGTAGTAAGTAAGGGTCGTTACCCGCGACAATGCCGCGAGTTGTATCCCAGAAGTACCAATCGCCTGCAGAGTCAGTACGTTTGATTAGGATGAATCTAGCGCCTGCTGCGAATCCACAATCTACGTTCAGGTCTGCGGCTGTACCTGTGTAGAAACCTACTTTAGAAACCCCAGCTAGTGTGGCAAATAGGTAGACTACATAGTTTGCACTGTTGGCGTTGACTTTTTCATTAGCTCCAACAGTAAATACTGTACTACTTGGGGCCGTATCATTCCAAATATCAGAATCTGGATAATTCTGTCCAGAATTATTAAGGATGACATAGTAATCTTCAGGGCTGACCCCGTCATTACACCCCTTGTGGTATACCGCCCAATGAGTACCTGCTGTAGTCCTGTTCTTAGAGAGAATGAATTCTGGCGTTACTGAGAGAGAATGGTTAATGGTTCTACCAGCAGTGCCATTGCCCGTATGAGCTACAACATCAAAGAAGCCTTTTGCTCGTTTCCACATCCAAGAATACCACGCGGTAGATCTAGTATCGTCCCACCACGAAGTACTATTATCAAGCTTAGTTGCAGTAGATGCTGTCTCTGCATTAGAGTCTTCTGTATGTAAGGATTGCCCCTCAGTAAGTCTAGAAGCTGTGAAGTTATTACCTCCAGCTCCCGTAGTAGCTACAATACCCATATCTACCGGGAATCCCGCTAGAAAGTTTGGATTTGACGTGGTGTCACCCTGATCAACGGCAAACACCTTTGTAGCATCATCTGGTTTTTTCATCATAGGCGCACGAATGGCCATGTAGATGTAGTTTCCGCCACTTGCGTTAGACTCGCCCCAATCACCACTATTACCTGTGCGAATTCCTTCAGAACTAGGGGCGACCGAACCTGCCACAGCCGTTGCGCTAGTTCCATTTGCATAAAGGTTGTTTACAGTGCCTCCAGCGACAGCCCCACGCATACTATCTACCACTATCCAATCTGAAGCCGCATTTGTTCTCTTCACAAGCATGAACTGTGGTTCCCACCCTAAGTTAGCGATCAGAGAGTTGTCTGTACCATTACCCGTATAACTACCACACTTAATCATCTGTTCATCAGCATCTTCGGCTGTGTTGTCAGCGAATAGGTAGGCTACGAAGGTATCTCCTGTGTTGTTTACAGTATTATTACTACCTAATGTAAAATCTGTTGATGTGGGCGCAGTATCGTTCCAGAAACCACTATAAGTGCCAGCGGCAACAGTAGTGTTTAGATATAGGTATTTGGTAGCTGCTGTAGACTTATGATAAACCACCCAATTCCCAGACATACTGACGTTTTTGATCATCATCATGCCTACATCACCGCCGAGACTATGAGCTATAGTACGTCCAGCAGTAGCATTACCCGTATAGGTCACTACGTCAAAGAACTTAGGAGCCTTGCGGAATGTCCATGATACGTAGTCGTTACTCCCATTTACATCAGCATCACCACCCAGATTAAAGCCGGTACTGTTAAAAGCAGTAAGTTGTGTAGTTTTTGTAGCTTCAGAGCTTGTTGAGTTGGATTGTAAGGCCTTTGTTGCCCCCCTAGCTGTGTCAAAGATTCTGTGGTCAGTTACAGCGTCACGATCTTTTATCCATACCATACCCCCTTCATTAGAAAGGTCTATAGCATTCGTAATAGTTCTATAGCCGCCATCCCCCGCATACAAATACGTACTAAACACATCAGCGATATTAGGCTTATCTCCACTAGCATTAGTACCTAATAACTTCTTCTCAATAGTCATTGTTAAGCCATCCCTATTCCACTTGCAATGCCATACCAAATGGTTCCACCGTCAATCGTGGTGAAGACAAGGAGATCAACGCCCGAAGCGGTTAATGTTGGAGCCGTAGCAGCAGGCCAATCGACACTTGTAGGCCACGTTACTGTTGCGCTACCACCGTTGGTTAGGATTAGCGTAAATGAGCCCGCTGTTCCACTAGCAGGTGGATTACTAAAAGTAAGAGTCTGCCCGCCAGATATAGTCTTGGTCTGCGTGTTACCTAGTGCTAGGTCTACGTCATTGGCGGCCATGGCCACTTTAGTCTCACCGTAATCTTTAAGCACTGGTCGCTGGGCAATCTGGTCTGCAAAGTTCTGAGTACCTGTGAACGTGTTAGCACCAAGAATAGCAGCGGTACCTACAACGCCTGCAGGCGGTAAGCCCGTCGCATTAGTCAGTGTGCCCGAAGCAGGTACTCCAAGAACTGGGGTGACAAACGTAGGCGACGTGCTAGTCGCGTAAGTAGAGCCCGTTCCAGTCTTAGCTACTGTGTCGGTGGCAAGGCCTGCAGTTAAGGAGGCCGCCGTTCCACTCAGGTTAGTGGCCACCCCCGAAGCAGGCGTACCCAAAGCAGGGGTGACCAGCGTTAGGTTAGTAACCGTTCCCGACGCATTCGTCAGTACTAGGGCCGAGGGGGTTCCCAAAGCAGGGGTAGTCAGTACGGGAGAGGTCAGCGTCTTATTGGTTAAGGTCTGAGTGCCCGTAAGCGTAGCCAAGCTCGTAGGGAAAGTGTTTGTCGCGCTAGACAGGTCTTTGTTGGTAAGCGTTTGGGTGCCAGCTAAAGTGACAACAGAACCGCCGTTGCCGCCTACTTGTGCATAGACTTCCCATGTGGTTCCGCTGTATACAAACTGTACGCTAACCCCGTTAATGTCCAACACGAGATCGGCAGCAGTGCCTTCAATCGTAGAACCGTTACGGCCCGTAGTCAGGTTATTGGTGCCAAAAACACCACCCGAGTCGGCAATAACAACTTGATCACCAAGCGTGGGGCTAGCAGGAAGTGTGACCGTAAATGCGCCACCGCTTGTGTTTGCAAGTACGCCTTCTAAGTTGATCGTTGTGTAGTTTCCTGTTTTTGCTACATACACAACACCTGCCGCTGCGGGAGCCGTCGAGGCCCAAGCAGATCCGGTAGAGGTCAATACATTGCCCGAGGTTCCGACGGCCGTTATACCGGTACCACCGCTACCAAGCGCAAGGGTACCCGCTAGAGTAACCGCACCCGTTGTACCTGTACTTGGCGTTAAACCTGTTGATCCCGCACTGAAGCTTGAGACGGATGCGGCGGATGCGGCGTCTACATAAGCCTTAATAGACTGCTGTGTGGCTAGTTTTGTGGCGCTGTTAGACGCCATGTTATCTTCGTCTTTGATTCCGGTAACGGTAGCACCGTCACCTGCGATATTAACCGCACCCGCAACAATTGCGTCCACAGCCAAGTTGGCATTAATGTTGACGACGGTTGCACCTGACCCGCCACCGTTAAACTTAACGACCACGTCAGTGCCCGCAACGATCTCAAGGTCATTGCTCGCGTTATAGGTGCCTTGGAAAAGGATCACCGAGCGGCTTCCCGCAAGGCTGTTCCTGATAAAGCATATTTTTTCGGCATCGTTAGGAATCAGTTCTACATACGCCGTTGCACCTAAATCACCGCCGTCGGCGAATTCGATCCATTTATTACGACCTGTAGAAGAGGCACCATTAGTGATGGCAATTTGATTGGGGGAGCCCGAAGAGCCAGCAGATGCTAGCGTTATCGAAACTACACCGTTAATGGCCTCATCTAATATATTAGAGTTGTCATTGACCGTATCGCCCCACGTTCCAGACTGTTCACCGGTGGCCGGTTTTTCAATCCCGAGGTTGACTGTATAAGTACTGGGCATCTTTAATTCCTCACGCTGCTATGTTTGTCCAATTTGGGTCTTGATCAGGGATAATACGGCCATAAACCAGTACTGGACCCACAACACCCGTTGCATAGACTCCTGTTACATTAATGATAGCGTCGGCTGTAACCGTAACACTACCCACTTGACCTGTTGCCTGAACACCGGTAACTGCAAAACGGTTGTCCGTATGCGTTGATGCGGTGCCCACACTTCCTGTTGCTGCGATTCCGGTAACGTTTACGCCGGCCTCTGCAATAATGGTAACAACGCCCACACTGGCCGTTGCTTCTAGTCCGGTGACGATGGCATTCGTCTGGGCAACTACAGATACTGTGCCCACGCCTCCCGTTGCTGCGGGAAGTCCTTCATCTTGGCCCCACGGGCCACCACCCCAACTTTGGCTGGACGAATTCCAACCTGTAAAGGTGACCCTTGCGCCTAAGCCGACGTAGGTCGAGCCCACTGCGCCTGTTCCCGCGACACCCGTGACGGATACAGCGTTCACACTGGCTATCGTAACGTCACCAACGGTTCCCGTTGCTTCTAGTCCGGTGGCGGGGGCATCGGACGCGGCGTCGACACTTACTGTGCCAACGGTTCCCGTTGCTGCGGGAAGTCCTTCATCTTGGCCCCACGGACCGCCTCCCCAACTTTGGCTGGACGAACTCCAGCCTATAAAGGTGACGGTTGCATCAGTCATTACGCTATCCGAATAATCGCATTGCTTGCATCAGCAGTGGGGAACACAACTGTGAAATCACCTGCTGTTGACGTTTTGTCTGCACCAAAATCCAACACTACTATTGACGGGTTAGTCAGGGTAATAGAGGTTGTATTCGGCGTCGTGTTATAAATCAACGCGCCACGGGCAGTAATCGTCGCAGTGGACCACGTCTCATCTGCGAAATCAGTCAATGCTGTAGTTCCGGAAGAGATTGGGTCCACGGGGGTCAATGCTGCACCTCCCGCCGAGTACGCTGTTCCACTTGTCTCGTTGGTCGCTGAATACGCCGTTGTCGCCGCAGTCATCGTCGCCGAGCTCGTGTACAGGGCTATTTTAAATGTATCGCCGCTGACCGCGTCGAAGTCGTGGGCACCAAACAATAATTCTTTCTTAAAGCTGGTGCACATGAAGTTTCCTGAAAAGGCCATGGTCACAGTCTCCTTATAAGTTTAGCAAGCTCTGGTTGGCCTGCATCGGTTAACGCATTGTACACGGTTGTTCTATCCGATTTGATAGCTTGGCGCATGTAAAATTCTATAGTTTTAAGTAACTGCCCACGAAAAGCATGAGCTTGGGCCTTAATGGCCGGGTTAGCGTCATCAGAAATAGCGATGATCTTATTAGCGCATCGTTCGGCCACTTCTTCTGGCGTAAAGCCCCTGCCGCTGGTGGTGTGTACATCCACTGCGACGGTAGCCGGTGTTTCTAGCTTCATTGCTGGAAAGCTCATTGTTTAGGCCTTATTATTTGTCCAGTGCGGTAGTCATCCGTCACTTCTTTAGTCTCGCCTAGAACCTGCATGCGGGACATCGCTTCTGCAAACCTTTTCTCGTACATCGCCATCATATCCGGGTCACCCTTCATGTAAGTATAAGCCTCAATCAGCGAACCGTACAATAGGGCGATCTCAGCGTTTATACTGAGCCATGTTGTCCCGGACGCTACCCCTGCCGTCAAGCTTAGTGGACGATAGAAGTAGTGTAGTTCTACATTATACGCCCCATTAGGCGTAGGTCCTAAAATAAAGTTCCCCACGTCAAAGCTTGCGTAAAAACGGGGGTTTCCCGTAGTAGTAGAGTCTGGATTAAACGTTTGTACAAAATCAGGGTCTTTAAACTGTAAAAACACATGATCTCCGCTACTATCAACAAAGGATAGCGCGAAAGGGGCTAGAAAGTCACTAGGTGCCGCTAAGAATCGGTTTCCCGACGTCATTGTGCCGCTTACATTCTTCCTAAACAGGTTAAGTTGGATGCCTTTAAGGATTCTTTCCTCAGCCTGCCTTATAAAAAGGGGCAGATTGGTCACGAAAGACGTTTCGTCGTTCTCTGTGTAGTCCTGAATCGCTGTTTTTAGCTGGTCATATGTAAAACTCATGTGGTCACCGTCACTGTTCCAACTTGACCAAACGCTTGTACTGGTCGTAGGGTGGGGTCAACCACTAAAGGCACCCACACGTAAATATCTAAAGGCTCTACTCGATCAGGACGGGCATTTTTAAGGGCTTCGGGGTCAGAGACCTTACGAAACGGCCCTAACTGAGGCTGTTTTGGATCATATTCGTCTGGACCCACCAAAAGGCCATTCCATTCCTTCCTCATTAATCGATAAGGGTAGCGGAATCCCGATCTGTCGGAGATGGCCCACGAGTCTTTTCCAGCAGCAAACCTACCCATTAGCCCACCCTGTAGTAATCAAAATTAGGTGCAACATTGAATGAAGCGCGGTCCCTATCTTCGGTCGCCGCTCTTTCAAATTCTTCTTCATAGACCGCTTTTAACATCTGAACACGGTTTGGAGCGCGTTTTAACGCTAAATAATAGGCCAAACCCGCCGCTAAACAGGGGTAGAACCGGAAAGGCACGTCCATTGAGTTAGTGTAGATGTCCGCATCGTCCATGCGCGTTAATGCGTCATAATAGACCACATCAGTGCTGTTATCTGGGACAGGCCATAGCTTTAAATTAGGGGTGGTTTGTCGGTCCAAGAAAAATTGATTAACTCGGCCTTGGGTCGTCTTGTTGGGAATAGTAAGAAAGCCGTCTCGGCTCAATCGCAGTAGAGAATAGTCAGTGCTGTCGCGTTGGACAACTACGGATAGGATATCAATGACGTCCGCGGCTAACGCATAGTTACCCGTACCATCGATCATCGTAAGGGCACGCTGCTTAATGGTCCACTGATTTAGGCCACGGTTAGCCCAGTCCGCAAGTAAAAGGTTCAAAGACCTCTTTGCGGTTTTCATGTCGTAACCTGTGCGAACTTCTAGCCCACATCGCTCGAAAGCCTCTTCGACATATTCGGCGACGTCTAGCTCGAAATCTTTGCTTCCAGATGTAGCCATAAATTGTACCTACTCCGTGTTCTTAACCGGTTTCTTAGAAATCCTTCACGGCTACGCTAAGAATTTATGCACTAGAGGGGCTACGATGATTAAGACGGCTAGGCCCCAGATTTTAATGTCTAAGGCTTTCAGACGACTACTTGTATCATCGAGCTTCTCATCTATTCGCTGATAGCGTAACACACACTCCGCCTCGTGCTTCTCTAACTTTGACAACACGCCCGCCAAACCAATTGTTTTGGTCGCACGGGGTGCCGCGGCCTTCCGGGGAGCTGACTTTTTACGCTTAGGTACTGCAGTCAAATCTACCATAGAAGCCTCAATTATAGAAAACGGTTGCGCTGGTCACGTTAGTTAACACGGCGTAACATCCTTCGGAGAAGAGCATGCCTTCATCCGGTATGTACACTGTGTCATCAGTCGCGTTAACAAAAGCCATTGTCAGCAGAATTGTTCCGGAAGCCCCGCCGTTTTTAAGGACGAGCGTAGGGGACGTACCTGCTTGATAATGAATTGCTTTTACCCTAGTACGGCCCAAGAAAACATTTCCGGAAGCCGTCAGGTAGGTTGCTTTTACATCAGATGCCATTACAAAGCCTCCTGCTTAAATTATGCGATATCGCTGGCTTGCTGATACAGAACCGTAGCTCGAACTTCACCGTTAGAGGTGGCTCCAGTGGAGGTCCAAGTTAAACGAAGATCAGATGCGCCGGTGTCAGCCCAGATTAATGCGCCGCCCGCTTCAGTTGTTGGGTACTTACGACCCGCGCCAGAGGCTACTGAGATTGAGAAAGCGTTCAAGAAGGTGGCATTGCCGCCCGCTACATCACCAATGCTGAGTACGCACGTTGCGCCAACCATAACACCAACAACGTCAATAACGATGTCAATGATCTGAGAGCCTGCAGGGATAATAACGGTAGTGGTGTTTGCGGCAGAAGCGCCACTGTCTAATACGACACCCGTAGAGAAAGACTGAGCCATTACAACTTGTCCAGTGTTCTTTACGTTAGAGCCTACAGTTGTGCCTGTAGTATTTTTGATAGTACCGGCCAAGATTGGTCCGGAAAAGGTAGTCTGACCCATGATATATTCCTCACATGCGAGTTAGGGAGAATCTGTCTGCATATCGTCAGTCGGGGACTGTCAGATTCACCGAGATACTTCCCGATAAGTGTAATTATAACATACCACCGACATGTATTTGTTGTCAATCTCCAGACAAAAAAAGAGGGCCGAAGCCCTCTTTTTCGATACAACACGTTACCGTGAGGTTACGCTGCGCCGGGAGTACCGTAAACACAACGCCAATCGGATACACCGAATGAGTAACGTTCACGAGCTTTAAAGCGCATGTTGCCAGTATCAAAATCCCCTTCCATCGCTGTTTTAATAGACGAGCGGTTGAAGTTTTTGAAGCCGTTAGGTGCATCTGTTTTGATGAAGAAAGCATCAGTATCGGTAAGGAAGTGGTTAACCACTGCACCGTCTGGAAGCATTCCCATCGCCTTAGTTGCGTTAAGGTCGTTATCCGCAGTGCCAGAGCGCAAGTTCGAGTTAATAACTCGTTCTGCGATGAACTGAAGCTCTTTAGGTATAATAAGCTTCATGCCGCGAACTGCGATCTTCAGGCCACGTTCATCTGTCATACCAGCAACGTCAATCAACATCTGCTCCAACGAAGTTTCGTTGAGGTCGGCAGCAACTGCCAAGACGTTGGTTTGGTTACCAGAAAGAGACGGATGAGCTGCGGAACAAAGTGCTGCACCATCGCCAATCGCACTAACACCTGCCGTGAACGCATTGTTCAAGACTGCTGCTGCTTTGATTTGCTTAGTCTGGGCCATAGAGCGGGCCAGAGCTTTGGTGTAGCGCGATGCAAGACGATCGTAAAGATTGTCTTCCACTGCTTCCTCAGTAATTGAGAATGCAAGCGCAATCGTTTCGTGAGTGTAACGAGCAGTGTATGTCTCTTGAGCATCGTCAAAACTGATGGCTTGGCCTTCATTTTTAACAGGTGCGGTGGAGAAACCACCTAGCATTACTTCTTCTTCAAAGGCTCGGTCCGAAGACTCTTCTTCAAAGATTTCAGCATGCTCATTCTCGTAGCGATTATATTCAAGTCCGAACAAGGCGTTTAGGCCGGGTTCAAGCTCTTTCGCTAGTTGTGCGCGAGAAATAGCCATGATCTAACCCTCCTATAGGCCCGTCGTGGTCGCAGTGGTCTGCGAATCGAAACGGCTTGTGTTAGCGTTAAAATGAGCGTTAATACGAACGATCAGCGGGATACCGGCGGCTGCGAAGTCGCTGTTACCTGCGTCGTCCTGAATGCCAACAATACGCAACGGCAAAGTAGCCGTAGTTGCAATTGTAGAGACGCCCAAAGCGGAATTTGAGTTACCTACGTCCGTACTACCTGTACGTGCGGAAGTTCCCAAGGATGCGTTGGCGAACACGGCTGTTAGTGCTGTAGCACGGTCAGTCAGTGATGCGTCAGACGCTACTTTAAATAACTGATTTGGATTGTCAGCAACGAAAGCTTTTACAGGATGATTAGTATCCACGCTTACAGAGCCGGAACCGGGCCAGTAATTTATCCAGATTGGTTTCTTAGAAACCGAGTCAACATATTCTACGCCCATCAGGACACCAAGTGCAGGCGTTGTGCCGCCTGCAGTGCTACCAGCTTGATCAATGGTTCCTGCCGAAGTAGGAACACAAAGCGAATACTGATAAATCGCATTGGTATTGTTAGAAGCGATCTCATACTGGGTTACACCAGTAGAATTGACACCGCTACCAACTAGCCCGATAGGACGAAGACCGTAGGCAGTATTTGAGTTTGCCATGGTTATTATCTCCTAAAGGGGCAGCCCGTACTATTTTTGTGGGCCGCCGAAAGTTACACGAGTTTGACGGTCAGGTTTACTAATCGTCATCGATGAATGTGCATTCTCTCTCATCATGTCGTGGTCCACCGCGTCCATCTGGTCCTTACTACGTCCTCGGAAGTAGTTCGTTCTTTCGGCAACAGTTTCGTCCGGAATCCGAGCGAGTAGCAATCCGCCAACTCCAAACACACCTTGATATTTACCTGATTCTACAGTTGGGGATTCAAAGTCTGGGTACTCGTCCCTACGGACAAGTTCATAACCTTCCCTTAATTTAGCACTGACGTTCTTAGTATCATCAAAACCACGCGTTTCGGCGCGAATCCAACGATGCTTAAAACCTTCAGGGGCAGGTGGTGCATCTAGCATAGACGGTGGAGCCCAAGGCTTACGGATCGCCTTTTTCTCCCGGGTTTGGTTAGCGCGGGAAGTACGGTTCACGGCGGAACTACCTGTATTCTGTTGTTCTGTCATATTCTGTTACTCCTTCACGTATTTCGCATATTCTTCAAGCGGCACACCCAATTTCTTCGCTATCGCGACTTGGCTCGGGGTGAGTCGAACCTTTCTATTACTGCGCCCAGATGGTGTTCTGGAAGCTCCAATGACTGTCTGAGCGGGGCGTCTGTTGGGGCTGCTTGATCCGTTACCAAACTTATCAAGAACACGTCTATCCAATTCAGTATAGTAGTCTTCGCCACTGGGGTCAAACCCTTCTTCCTCAACAAGTCGCTTGTGTATGCCAAAAGCGGCATACGTCATCGCCTCGTCTGAGCCAAACCAGCTATTGCGTAACGCCCATTGTTCGGCTTTAGCGTCCGGACGTTTAGGCTGTTGTGCGGGCATGGGCTGTCTAGCTTGGTGCTGTTGAGCGGCGGCTTGCTGTTGCTGCTGCCTATCCGACTGCATTTTAGCTTGCGATGCGCGGTCTTGTTGAATGGCTAAACCGGTAAGCTCTCGCTGCGCTGCTACCGTTGCCTCGCCATCACCTCTCTCAATAGCGCGAGTCAGCGTGGCTTCCGCTTGAGATATCTGGGTGTTAACCCGATTGGTATACTCAGCAACATAGCTGGTATCTAAGTTAGACATCCGGCTCTTTAGGTTTTGAGACTCGCCTTGAACAGCTTGAGCGTACTTAATAGCTTCTTGCTCACGGCGTTCTGCTTCTCGCATCTTTTTAGTAAGACGGCTAATGCGCTTCTGAGTAGACGTTTCAGCTTGATCGAACTGGTCATCCGACTTACCGGAATCACCCGACTCCTCGGTGGCCTCGACAACTTCAACTTCTGTCTCTTCCGCATCGCCAATGTCTAGCTCGACGGTGTTTGTATCCGACATGGTGCTCTCCTTATGTTAAATTATGGATGTCTTCAGGGTCCAAAATGGTCGACAGTATTTCGTCGTCATTAAGAATTCGGACTTCTCCCCCATCAATCTGGAAGCGCGAACCAGCATAACGGGCAAACATCACCCACTGCTTTTCTTCGCACCATGCTCCATCTGGGAATTTTGCGGTATCTTTATAGGCTAGAGGGCCTAGTTTAAGTACATAACCGACTTGGGTAGAAATCTGGCTTTTCTCCTGTGTTTCTGACGGGAGAAAAATGCCGCCTGCGGATTTACCTTTACCTTGATAGGGTAGAATCAATATCCGCCAGCCCGTAGGGTTGGGCATCCTGTCTAAGAGAGTTTTCCCGATAGCGTCAGGGTTAAGGCGCGGTTTTTCCGCGTAGGCGTCCGCAAGTTTAGTCGCTTTCGCGGTTTCAACTTTTGCTTTAGCTACTGCTCTTGCTTCGTTAGCAAGTTCTTTGGCGGTTTTGTCGTAAACCACCGGTTCATCTTTTTTAGCTGCTGCGCTCATATTGAGTGCTCCTGTTTATCTAGCAGGCTCTTGAGTTCCTGTTCCACGTGATTAAGGGATTCTAAGTTCCCCATCAGTTCACGATATTGTTCCATTGATTTGACATTTCCATAAATCATCAAATCAGTCACACCTTGCCGTCTATCTCGTATGATCTTAAAAACGGCTTCCGCTGTACGAATTTCGTCCATCAATACCTCGCATATAATCAAACAATGTTAGATATGATCCTATCATAACTTATACGCAGGGGATAGACTATAAGTAAGAATTAAGGGTGGTTACTATTTAGAGATTCCTCGAACCTTCTCTACCGTTCGTAGCGTCGCTAAACCTAACATGGCTAGCGTGAGTTCCATCATAGCCTCTAAAGGTAATTCGGGAGAGCCTAAATCAGGGGCAAGCCACTGTAGCATAGGGTTTATAAAGAATGCGAACAGAAAACCCAGCCCGCAAACCCACATCAAAAACGGCCGAGCTCCGGCCACAAAGGTTGATCGGTGGCCCGCTTGGACCTTGCTAATCTCAGCCTGCAATAAGGCCGGCTGCATGGCCATCTTCTGCTTAATCAGATCCGCTTGCGCTCGCTCATCATCGCTGGTGAATATCTGATCAATAATGTTTCCTACGGCAACAATGGGCTCTACCATATTGCCACCGCCGCCTAATAAACCCGATAACCATCCCATGCTATTCTCCTAATTGAAAGTGCGGACAATCCCACCCGTACAATTCATCGTTATTAGTCCACAGTACCCCCGATTTAAGTGGGTACTTTAAGATAGACGCCGACTGAAGCATCGCTACTGCCACCAAGGCGAGGTGGCCCGTGTCCCACGAAGCTTTCCCGTCAATGTAAGCGTACACATCAAGTGCTTTTCCGGTTTGATGATAGGATTTATTGTTGACCCCATCTGCTTTTGATACGCCATCTTTATACAACTTGGCTTGATCTGCGGTTGTCCGCAAGCCACCAGAAGAAGGGATACCAAAATCAATATTGGATATTTTAATAGCAAGGTCTGCAATTTCAACGAGTCTACCATCTACGCCTGTTAAGTTAATAATGCTGTTCTTGCCTAATTTAAAACTCATGACCGTTCCCCTAGTTTGCTAGCGTAGTTGCAGAAAAAGCGCGGTACCCGCAAGTACGCAATAGTAGTTGCAGAAAAAGCGCGTTATCCACAAGTACCTCAACCCGCTTTATTAGATGAACCTAATGGTGTGAATGAAACCAATAACCATAGAAGTCCAGCCGCCACACCTGTCATAAGTGCTTCGGTAGCCTCACCGGAGTAGTTAGAAGGATGTACGTTAAAGTCAACCAGTGTGGTTACTAAGGCGACCATACCCGACATTGAATATTTATTATCGCTAATAGCCTTGGTCCTAGCACTAAAGGATAAGGCCACTAAAAGAACGCCTACGATACCGGAGGTCTTTAAAGCGGTTGTCCAGTGTACTAACCCTAGCGCTAAAACATTGCCTTGAACCATTAGCATCAGGCACGCGGGCGTGACCTTTGCTAGGGCCTGTCCGAACAATCTCGATTTAGTAGAAATTATTGTCTTTAATTGTTTTTTATTAATCATTTCTTTTTCCCCAATTCAACTGCTGACCCGGTTAATACTAGCTCCTTAACATAAACGCCGCCGCAGACACGAGGGCCGCGATAAGGATACGAACAAACCATTCGTTAGCGCTACTGGTCTTGGTATTCATTGCCAGTTTGATGGCATGCTCATCAATGGTACTGCTTTGCCTATTAAGGCGGGTATCCTGCGTTACATTATGCCCCACAAGCCCATCAATCTTTGTTCCATGCTCCACGACCTTTATCATAGCGTCCGATAACTTATCGATCTTGGCCTCTAGCCTATCAAACCTAGCGTCAACGTCCATGTGCATTCCTCGGGGTATTTTCGTTGCGGGCATTAGAATACACCCTCAAACCGCTGCGGTCGTGATATTGGGCTAAAGCGTTTAAGCGCTCCAGCCTTCGGCTTTTTAACCACCGTGCGTTTAGGCTTCACCTTACGCGGGGTCATGTTAGTACCCCATATGGGTGGTGCCTTGGGTCGCGCAACCCGTGCCACGGGTCTTCATCTTACGCGAGGTATTAGCGAAGTCAGTCAAACCACCCGCGCAGGGTGCGGGAGCAGTCTTGCCGTAAGGAATGCGACCTTGGCCTTTAATGTCCGCATAGGTGACGGCCTTTGGCGTTTTGCCCGGCGCTGATCCATTTACTTTTACAGTACGATTTTTCATTTTCATTATACGGTCCCTTATCGGTCTTGTTTAAGCATCTCTCGTGCCATCGCGGCATCGATACGAGCTTGAGTTTGTCGGTCTTGTGCTTGAATCCGCTCACCAAACTGCTCCGAGCGCATCTGCTGGTTCTGTTGATCCAGCTGCAACTTGGCTTGGTCGATCTGATTATCAGCTTCGTTATTCTGTACTTTAGCCTGAATCTCTTGTTCCTTCAACTGGATTAAAGGATCAGGGGCACCGGCACCCGTTAGTTGGCCAGATAATTCTTTCACTTGCTGCAAGCCTTCTGCAATATACTGAGCGGTCAAACGCTCTACCTCAAGCATCTGCTGTTCGTCCGCCGGCTTACCGCCCGCTTGATTAACCTGCTGGAGATACGCCACCGCGGCTTGCTCCCTCGCTGCAATTTGAACGTGCTCCATGACGTGCTTTTGAACCACCATTCCGACAGGCGGAATGTTTCCAACAATAGGGCTTACGCCAAAGATTAAGTGCGCCTGAATATGCGCCTGATGGTTCTGTCCTTCAAACGCCTTTAACGGCAGCATGTCCAGTGCATTGATGTTCTCTTGTGCGGGATCAATCGGGCCCGGATCTTCTGCAGGCACCGACTTCATAATCCGATCAACGTCCGTCACGCCTAACGCTTCGTACATATCACGATAAACTTCGTGGAGGTTGTGCATCTCAGGGGCTTGGGCCGCGAGCTGCATCTTAGTCTGCGCCAACACAATCCGCTGCGCCTGACTAAAGACATTAGGATTACTCACCGGAATGATATCAACACGGTCATCGAAGTCTTCACGCATGATGGTTTCATCACCACCGGGAACAGTATAAGGATACTCCTGCGGCAAACTCTCCGACATCACCCGTGCAAGAATCTTAAACTCTTGACGCATCGCATAATGCAAACGCTTATGCACCGCGCTCATCACGCGAGCACCCTGCTCCATCATCGCCATGGTGGTTCCCACCGCAGCGCCTTCGTTACCCGCACCGACTTTAAGGTCCGTGATCGTCGCGAAACGTTGCGCGGCATCCACCACAAAGCCCAGTAACTGGAACAATGTTTGGTCAGGGCCTTTGAACGGTAACGGCATTAAGCTGTCGCGTATTGCACCACCGGGCGCATCCACGTCTCGGAATTCACCGGGCTGTAGTGGCTCGTCGTCATCCCTGATCCGTAGTCCGCGGGCCTTGAAGCCAGCAGGAAGGTTGGATAACGTACCGGCATCGATCAACTGTCGAAGGGCCGAAGTGGCTGTGCGAGATAAGCCGCCGATGGTGTGGATCAAGCCCAGACCATAGAAA
>Ga0307993_1000319_pt1 | contig 16531 bp, 15 predicted proteins | sample EllFjometagen260_FD_203163 | JGI IMG/M metagenome (GOLD analysis project Ga0307993, IMG submission 203163) | Marine microbial communities from Ellis Fjord, Antarctic Ocean - #260 | ecosystem: Environmental > Aquatic > Marine > Unclassified | place: Southern Ocean | collected 2014-11-02 | reverse complement strand
ATGTTAACCCACAAAGTTTTAAGACATGGTTCACCCCCATAAAACCATTGAAACTAGAAGACAAGGTACTTACAATTCAAGTTCCAAGTCAGTTTTTTTATGAATGGTTAGAGGAACACTATGTAGCTCTACTCAAAAAAACCTTAGAAAAGGAACTTGGAGCCGGCTCCAAGTTAGAGTATAACGTAATAGTAGAAAACAGTAATGGTAATGCTAGGCCATACACTGTGAGTATGCCTACTCGTAATGTTACTCATAATAACAAAAACGAAATGGGTATGCCGATCAACTTATCAAATAACATACATAATCCATTCATAATACCGGGACTTAAAAAGCTGAACGTAGACTCACAGCTTAACTCTAATTACACTTTCGATAATTTCATAGAAGGCGAGTGCAATAGATTAGCTCGCTCTGCAGGATATGCTGTGGCCAATAAGCCAGGCGGTACGGCTTTTAACCCACTTATGATTTTTGGTGGTGTAGGTTTAGGTAAGACTCACTTAGTACATGCTATTGGTAATCGCATCAAAGAAATATCTAGCAACAAATCTGTGTTATTTGTTTCCTCTGAGAGATTTATAAATCAGTATGTAGATAGTGCTAAAAATGGTAACTACAACGACTTCTTACACTTCTATCAAATGATAGACGTACTTATAGTAGATGATGTTCAGTTCTTAGCTAAAAAAGAAAAGACACAAGAAATTTTCTTCCAAATATTTAATTACCTGCACCAAAACGGAAAGCAGTTAATATTAACATCTGACAGAGCACCAAAAGATCTTAAAGATGTAGACGAAAGATTATTATCCAGATTTAAGTGGGGATTATCTGCAGACCTGCAAAACCCCGATTTTGATACACGTGTGTCTATCTTAGAACAAAAGATGTATCAAGATGGAATCAAGTTCGCACCTGAGGTAATAGAGTATGTAGCCAATAAAGTAGATAGTAATATCAGAGAATTAGAAGGAGCTCTTATTTCACTTATCGCTCAAGCTTCTCTTAATAGAAAAGAGATAGACCTTGATATGACTAAGAAAATGATGAAGAACTTCGTGAAGAATTCTTCTAGAGAGATATCTATTGAGTTTATACAGAAACTAGTATCAGACTACTTCGGTGTGAGTGTAGACCTAATGAAATCTAAAACACGTAAGAGAGAGATAGTGCAAGCTCGTCAGATCTCTATGTTCTTTGCTAAGCAGCTTACACAAGCCAGTTTGAAAAATATAGGAATGTACTTTGGCGGTCGAGATCACTCTACAGTAATACACGCTTGTCAAACAGTTAATGACCTTATAGATACGGATAAGAAATTTAAATCGGATGTAGATGAGTTAACTAAAAGAATTAAAATAAACACTTACTAAGTAAGATCATATTAAAAATAAAAAGGCCTCGATTTGAATAAATCGGGGCCTTTTTATTTGATAAGATGAATACTTTTTCTATTCTCCCTCTCCTGTTTGTTCTATTTCATTTATTCTATCTTCTCCGGTGTAGTTGATTTTTACTTCGTTATAAAAATTTGCTAAAGTAATCTGCATTACTGGGAATAAGAATAAGAATCCTATTCCTAATGTAAGAACACAAGCAAATGACAATAACATAAATATTAGTCCAAGTAAAAAATACTTTACTTTATTCCCATTCATCATAGCTTCACTTTTTTTCAATGCATCCATTGGTCCTATTTCTGGCTCATCAGCAAGAACATATAGTGCTTGCGAATAAGCTAGAGCCTTTATAATTCCTGGAACAATTAGTAAAAGTGACCACAGTAATATAAGAAGGACATTTAACAAATACGTTGCCAAGGCATTCCCGAAATTTTTAAATCCATCAAAAAGATGATCTAACTTAAAATCATCTTCCCGTACGATTTTCAAAGCCCAAATAGCATAGCCTAAGCCTAATGGGCCAGCTAATAATAGTGAGCCTAAGGCAAAAGGTATGACACCCACCACTCCTGATACTATCATCATGATTAGAGAGCCCAGAATTGCTTGCCCCCAGTTAATGCCTGCTTTGTCTTTACCTTGGGAGATAAGATCTGAATTGGATATTGTAATTGGATATTTCATACACCAAAAATAGCAGAAGGCAGCATCTTTACAAGCTTGTAAAGGAAATATATAAAATCACAAATGTTTATAACTACCTTTGCACCCATTTTAAATACGCATTATGCAGAATATAAGAAACGTAGCTATCATAGCCCACGTTGACCACGGTAAGACTACTCTCGTAGATAAAATCCTCGAGGCTTGTAAATTCTTTAAAGACCACCAGAAGCCTGGTGAGCTTGTAATGGACAATAACGATTTAGAAAAAGAACGTGGTATTACCATACTTTCTAAAAATGTATCTGTACAGTACAAAGGAACTAAGATAAACATCATAGACACTCCTGGTCACAGTGATTTCGGTGGTGAGGTAGAACGTGTAATGAATATGGCCGATGGAGTACTACTTCTAGTAGATGCTTTTGAAGGACCAATGCCACAAACACGTTTCGTTTTAGAAAAAGCTCTACAAGCTGGTCTAAGCCCAGTAGTAGTAATAAACAAGGTAGACAAGGAAAACTGTACTCCAGACGAAGTACACGAAAAAGTATTTGATCTTATGTTTGCTCTAGATGCAAACGAGGAGCAACTAGATTTCGAAACTGTATACGGAAGTGCCAAGAATGGCTGGATGAGTACAGATTGGAAAGAACCGACGGACAATATGTTCGCTGCCCTAGATGCTATAATAGCTCACGTACCGGCTCCTATACAAGAAGAAGGCGATACACAGATGATGATTACCTCATTAGACTTTAGTAAATACACTGGTAGAATAGCGATAGGTAAACTGAAAAGAGGTGAGTTAGTAGCTAACCAAACAGTAGCTCTGGTAAAGAGAGACGGATCAGTACTTAAAACTAAAGTAAAGGAACTTTTCTTATATGATGGTCTAGCAAAAGTAAAGGTGGATAAAGTAACCGCTGGAGATATTTGTGCCATCACAGGTTTAGAAGGATTTGAAATAGGTGATACTATCTCTAACCCAGAAAATCCAGATCCGCTTCCAGCCATTACTATAGATGAACCTACTATTAGTATGTTATTTACTATCAATGATTCTCCTTTCTTTGGTAAAGAAGGAAAATTCGTAACAAGTAGACACATCAAGGATAGATTAGAATTTGAGCTAGAAAAAAATCTAGCAATGAGACTAGAAGAAACTGGATCTGCAGATTCTCACCTAGTATTTGGTAGAGGTGTACTGCACTTAGCCGTACTTATTGAAACAATGAGACGTGAAGGGTATGAGCTACAGATAGGTCAACCACGTGTAATCATCAAAGAAATAGACGGGGTGAAATGTGAGCCGATAGAGGAACTTACTATAGACGTACCTGACCACCATAGCGGCAAGGTTATAGAGTTCGTATCTATTCGCAAGGGTAATATGCTCACTATGGAGCCAAAAGGCGATGTAATGCACTTAGAATTCGAAATACCATCTCGTGGTATTATTGGTCTAAGAAATACACTTCTTACTCAAACTCAAGGAGAGGCTATTATTTCTCATAGATTTAAAGAATTTCAACCACACAAAGGAGATATTCCACAGCGTATCAATGGTTCGCTTATAAGTATGGAAAACGGAAACGCTATTCCTTACTCTCTAAATAACTTACAAGACAGAGGTAAATTCTTCGTATCACCTAACCAGGAGATATATGAAGGACAAGTAGTAGGAGAGCACTCTCGTCCAGGTGATGTAGTAGTGAATCTTACTAAAGCCAAAAAACAAAGTAATGTACGCAGTAGTGGAGCAGATGAGAAAATAAAATTGATTCCACCACAACTTTTCACTTTAGAAGAAGCTTTGGAATATATACAAGCAGATGAGTATGTAGAGGTAACTCCAGAAAACATTCGTCTACGTAAAATATACCTTAAGGAAAACGAACGTAAGCGTTCTAAAAACGCAGCAATATCTTAGGATAAATTAAAACTACTAATAGCCCAATTCTGTTTTCAGGATTGGGCTTATTTTTGCCCTATGAGCAAAGTGCTTTTTTACCTCATATTAAAACCGCTATCGTTAGTACCCTACTGGGTACTGTATGGTATATCCAATTTTTTGACATTTGTATTTTACTATCTATTCCCTTATCGAAAGAAGGTGGTACTACAAAATTTAAAAAATTCATTCCCAAATAAAAGTGAGAAAGAAATAAATGAAATCTGTAAAAAGTTCTATTCTCATTTATGTGACCTTATTGTAGAAAGCGTTAAGCTCTTTAGCATTTCTAATGAGCAAATTCTAAAAAGATTTAAGGTTAATAACCCAGAGATACTACAGCCCTATTTTAATCGAGGTCAAAGTCTCATTATAGTTGGAGGACATTATAATAACTGGGAGATGCTAGCAGCGGGCATAGACCAGCAAGTGCCATATGATACCGTAGGTTTATACTCTAAGCTAAGCAATGCTTTCTTTGATGACAAGATGAAATCTTCTCGAAGTGCCTTTGGGCTACGTATGGTTACCTCTAAAGATTCATTTGCCTATTTTAAAGAGAAGCACGACACACCTCGAATGACCATTTTCGGGGCAGATCAAAGCCCTACATATAGTAAATCGGTCTATTGGACTACCTTTCTTAATCAAGAAACAGCAGTAGCATTAGGCACAGAGCGATTTGCTAAAAAATACGATATGCCCGTTATATACGCTACTATAAATAAAGAAAAACGAGGACACTTTTCTCTGGACATTTCTATTTTATGCGAGTCACCTCAACATACAAAAGAAGGTGAAATAACAACCCTGCATACTCGCAAGTTGGAGGAGCAGATCCTAGCACAACCTGAATATTGGCTTTGGACACATAAACGCTGGAAACGAAAAAGAAAAGAGAATGAGTAATCTGCAAAAACCTATCGCCAAAGGCAAAGATATATTCGTAGCTCCTACGGCTACCGTTATAGGTGATGTAAGCTTAGGAGACGAGGTGAGCATCTGGTTTGGTGCTGTGCTGAGAGGCGATAGTGATAAAATAATCGTAGGTGCTCGAAGTAATATTCAAGATAATGCAGTAATACATTGCGACCCAAATGACCCTGCCACTATAGGAGAAGAATGCATTATAGGACATGGTGCCATAGTACACGGTGCCACTTTGGCTAACAATGTACTAGTAGGTATGCAAGCTACAGTTTTAAATAATGCTGAGATAGGTGAGTTTTCTATCATAGGAGCAAATGCACTGGTGACTGCAGGCTCTGTAATACCACCCTACTCGCTAGTCCTTGGCTCTCCTGCTAAGGTGGTGAAAAAACTAAGCGAAGATCAAGTCGCAGGTATCAAAATAAATGCTCAAGTATACGTGGCTAAAGCCAAGGAGTATATCGCCCACTATCAATCTATAGAGCCATAAAAAAAGCTCCTACCAAAGGCAGAAGCTTCAAAATTTTTTTTAATAATAACACCTAATAAGTCTTAGTGCTTAGTTCGCCAGAAGCGTTCCACATTTTCCAAGTACCTACACGAGCACCATTATCATAGTACATTTCAAAACGCTTATTCCCTTCGTTATCCCATACTACCCATTTCCCGTGCTTCTGATCTTCTAAGTAAGAAGCAGTACTATTTATCTGACCCAGATCATTGTATTGTGTCCAGTCACCGCTTCGTTTACCTTTATCAAAACTACCTTCTTCTTTTATACTGCCACTTGCATGATAGTACAATGCAGCTCCAGATAAAACTCCATTCTCCACGTTTAGTTCAGCTACTTTCACTTCAGCATCATACTCTGCGTAAAGTCCGCTAAATAAGCCTCCATTCAAACTGCAGTATTTCCCGTTTTCAACTTTAAGATCGCTACTTTGAGCCATTGCTATACTTGCAAAAGCTATTAATATAAGTGTGAGTATATTTTTCATCTTTATTCTATTCCTTAATGTCTACATAACAAATTTAACATTAACTTAACATTAAATCAAGTTGTACTATTAGAAATACTTATCGTGATATATAGATTACATATCTGAAAACGATAGCTATACACCTCGTTAAAGTTACATTTGTGACACTTTAAGATACAAATAATAATATGTCAGTACTAGTAGGAAAAAAAGCTCCACATTTCAGTGCAGGAGCAGTAATTAACGGAGAGGAAATAGTAGAAAATTTCTCTTTAGCAGAATATGCAAAAGATAGCTACTCTATCTTTTTCTTTTACCCAAAGGATTTCACTTTTGTTTGTCCAACTGAGCTTCACGCTTTCCAAGCTAAGCTTGCTGAATTCGAGGCTAAAGGATGTAAAATAGTGGCTTGCTCTACAGATACAGAAGAAAGCCACTGGGGATGGTTGCAAATGGATAAAGACAACGGTGGTATAGCAGGTGTTACCTACCCTATTGTAGCAGATACAGCTAAGACTATAAGTACTAACTATGGTGTACTTGCTGGCGACTACGATTACAATGAGAACAATGAGCTAATAGCTACTGGACCTATGATAGCTTACAGAGGCTTGTTCCTGATAGACAAAGAAGGAATGGTGAGACACCAAGTGGTAAACGACCTACCTCTAGGTAGAAGTATCGATGAGGCCATGCGTATGCTGGATTCTCTGATTCACTTAGATACTCACGGTGAAGTATGCCCAGCTAACTGGAGCGAAGGTAAAGAAGCTATGACTGCTAGTTTTGACGGTGTAGCTGATTACTTGTCTAAGAATTAAGGTAAAGAATTTTATAAAATTTAAAAGTCGCTCCCAAATATTTGGTGAGCGACTTTTTTTGTGCTTTAGGTTAAGCCCTAATTAACTAAAAAAAAACTATGTATTTCAAACGAAGGTTCCAATATGATTTGACATGAATTCTTAGCTTATGCTATTCCGAACCTTTAGCGTGTACTCACGAAGTGCCGTCTTAAGGTCAGAGCTGTGCTCGCTCATATGTTCTTTGATGAATATTGCCGCTATTACATGCGTAAGCTGCTCACCTTCGTCATCACCTATTATCTCTGTAGCAGGAGTCTCTTCATTATACAAAGCCTCTTCTGCTGCTCGTAAGTCTGCTAGGCTATAGGCCTCCGCTAGTTTTTTAATTACTGGTATTTTCATGGTAAAGTATAAGTTTAAGTTTACTCTTCGGTACAATTCGCTTAGGCGAATCACTCAGAGTGACAAAACTATAATCAATTTAGCACTACTGTTGTCCATTTGAGTGTTCTTCGACCAAAGGAAGAAGAATGCATCGAAAATGCTTTATGCTAGGCTCTCTATCATCTCCACTACTTTTGGCTCTAGGCTCGTAGCGGCTCCTTCTAGGAGTTTTCCTCCTTTGAATACGGCAAAGAATGGAAGACTATTTACCTCGGCTACTTTTCTAGCTTCTGGATTTTCTTCTGCATTCACATCTAAGAAAGTCACGTCTGAAAAACGCTCATCGTTTGATAGTCTCTTATACTTAGGTGAAAAAAGCTTGCAGCTTCCGCACCAGTTGGCAAAATATTTTACCACTACTTTATCATTAGATGCTATTGCATCATTAAAATCGTTATCCGTTGCTACTACTATAGACATAGCACAAAGGTAAGATGCCGAGCTGCTGATTGAGAAATAATAAAATTGATTTGACTATAACCGAATATTATAGTCCGCTTTTACGAAGAGTAATTTTGATATCTTCCTTGTCACTAGAAGTTATTCTGACATAGCTAGACTCATATCCAACGTACTCTACTCTGTAAACTTTAGGGCTTTGTACCTGTGAGACTTCGCCTACACCGTCAAAATCAGTAAATAAAGTCACCTTCTCTTCTACTGCAGTTATTTTCACTCCCGTAAGCGGTTCTTTATTCTCATCTAGTACTTTTATTTTCAACGGATTGTTAGCTGACGCAAGTGATGCAAGACAAAGGAATATAGCTGTTAGTTGTACTTTCACACTGCAATTGTATCGTGGCTATGTTATGCTAACGTTAACCTAACACTAAGAAAATAGAAAGAGTATAAATCCTACATTTGTGCCGATGAAAAATGCAATCATTCTTCTACTTCTTATCGCCGCCTGCGGGCCAAAAAACGAAGGACCAAACAAGTTTAGCGACAAGAAAATCATAACCATTTACGAGCTACAAGACCGGAGAGATACCAAGGCTCTACTGCCACTTCTAAAGGCGAAAAAAGAGAGCCACCGTATCGCAGCTGCAATGGCGTTTGCCAGTATTCAAGATACTATAGCCATACCGTATCTCAACCAGATGCTCCAGATAGACCAAGATCCGATGCCACGCAGAGCAGCTGCATTTGCTCTGGGGCAGATAGGTAGCACCAAAGCTTTAGGCATTTTGATAAAAGCATTTGACCAAGAACTCTTCCCAGCCAATAGGCGGTATGTGATGGAAGCTATAGGCAAATGTGGGGATTCTAGTACCATTAAACTCTTTGAGGAAAACGAATACCAAGACTCTGCTCTGCAAATGGGCTGGGCATATGGTGTTTTTAGATTAAGTCAAAAAGGGTTTACGTCTGACGTACTGAATAAAAGAATGATGAAGTTAGTGAATGACGACAATAATGACTTGGCCATATTGGCGAGTCATTATGTATATCGAAATTTAAGAAATAGTAAAAAGATTGGATTGATTGATTCGTTGATTGGGGTTACTAGATATGATGAAGTGAAGGAAAGATTGGGGTTATTGAAAGGCGAAAAAACAAGAGAGAAAAGCCTAAAATGGAGTGAATTTGATAGCTTAAATAATTACCAAAAGGCAGAACTCATAAATACTAAACAGTCGTGGTCTTGGGACGAATCTCAACAACTTAGATTTTTAATTGCCGACACGACAATTAACATCGGGGTAAGAAGTGCTGCATTTTCGTACATTGTTTCACATTCTCACCCAGATAGTGAGGATTATTATATAAATGTCGCATTAAATTCCAAAGACATGGCACTGCAAAGTCTAGCCGCCATTAGAATACAAAAGTCTAGCACCATTGCACATGGAGCAGATTTACTTGCACTTTTGCAGCAAGTCAAATCCCAACTCAAACTCCCACAACAAGCTGAAACCTACATCGATATCTGCAAGGCAATAGAAGCCCTTGATGGCGAGAAGTTTGAAGGATATAAACCACCATACAACCACCCAATAGACTGGGAATTCGTAAAAACTATTCCTGCAAACCAACAAATAACTATAGAAACAAACAAAGGAGAAATCACACTCCAACTCTTCGTCGAAGATGCTCCGGGAACCACTTCTAATTTCTTAAAGCTCGTTGACTCAAGTTTCTATGATGGCAAATACTTCCATAGAGTTGTACCACAATTTGTAATACAAGGCGGCTGTCCACGTGGGGACGGCTGGGGAAGCCTAGACTGGACACAGCGGAGCGAGTTTAGCAATTATCAGACCTACGAAACAGGAACTGTAGGCGTAGCCTCTGCGGGCAAAGACACCGAAGGAGTACAATTTTTCATCACCCACTGCCCTACTCCACACCTGGATGGTAGATATAGCATATTTGCTAGAGTAGTGAGTGGTATGGATGTGGTACAGAAAATAGAAGTTGGAGATAAAATGATACGTGTCACAAGGAAGTAAGCACCTTTTTTGCTCATCCTTCGGTACTCTCGTTAAATAGCAAAAACTCAGGATGACTAAAATACACCAAGCAAGTCCATGGCAGTTGTCATTCTGAGAGTTTTTTGTGCAATGGAATGGAATAACAAAATATACCGATGGGAGAACAACATTCTACTACATTTGTTACACTAAAAAATGCTTCTCAAACTCGCTTGGCGAAATATATTTAGAAATAAACGTAGAAGTTTAATCACCACGTCGTCCATCATTTTCGCTGTACTTTTTGCTGTATTCATGCGGAGCCTTCAGTTTGGGGCTCACGGTAATATGCTCGACAATATAGTGGGCAGCTATATGGGATACATACAGGTACACAACAAAGGATTTTGGGAAGAAAAAACGATAGACAATAGCTTCTCTGTAGAAGAGATAGAGCACCTTACCTCCTCAGAAAACATCACCTACCTGAGCCCGAGAATAGAGGGATTTGCCTTAGCCTCTTTTAAAGATGAATCTAAACCTGTAGCTCTACTAGGACTAGATGCTGCTACAGAAAAAGAACATATAAACTTAGACGAAAAAGTAGTGGAAGGCCACTATTTTTCAGCAGAACACAAAGGTCTGCTAGTAGGCAAAGGTCTGCGAGATATAATGAAACTAAACCTAGGTGATACACTTGTATTTCTAGGCCAAGGATACCAAGGCTCTATGGCCAGCGGCGTGTATCCCATAGTAGGCTTCATAGATCTAAAAACTCCTGAACTAAATAAGCGAACAGTGATTATGAATCTAGATCAGGCTCAGGAACTCTTTGCTCTACCAGGCCTAGTCACTACTGCTCTAGTAGGCATAGACGGGAATGACTGGCAAGGAGCCCAGCAAGAAGTAATAGCAGCATTAGATACCAACGCTCTAGAGGTAATGAACTGGCAAGAAATGCTTCCTGAACTCCAGCAACTTATTAGTGTAGATAAGGCGGGAGGAACTTTTATACTCATGATCTTGTACAGCATTATCACCTTTAGTCTTTTTGGCACAGTGCTAATGCTTACCGAGGAGCGTAGCTTTGAGTACGGGGTATTAGTGGCTATAGGAATGGGGAAGAATAAAATCATACAAGTGGCTATTCTTGAAACTATACTGATGGCCATAGCAGGAGTGATAGCTGGTCTAGTTCTGGCTTTCCCTATTGTGCTCTACTTTAATATTAATCCTATAAACCTAAGTGGACAGATGCAGGAAGTAGTAGAGAAATTTGGCTTTGAAGCCTTGATACCCACTTCCCTAGACCCTAGCATCGCACTCACACATTCAGGTATTATCTTCTTGATAGTATTAGTAGTAAACCTCTACACGATTTTTAAGATCAAAAGCTTACACCCTATAACTGCTATGCGAAAATGATATTTAAGATAGCATTTAAAAACATCTGGAGAAACAAGCTCCGTAGCTGGACCGTAATCATCGCTATAGCTTTGGGGATACTCGGCGGACTAGCTGTTATAAGTACAGCCACAGGACTGAGTGATATGCGTCAGCTGAACGCTATAAAAACGTACGTAAGCCATATCCAAATACACGATAGTAATTATCTGAAATACGGGGGACTAAAAGACCTCATAGCCTCAGATCAAGAGGTACTCTCCTACATCAAGAAAAGCAAAGAAATAGACGGAGTAAGTGCCAGATTACGCATAGAAAGTTTCATACAAAGTGCAGGAGGTACTAGTGGAGTAGTGCTCAATGGAATAAATCCTGAAGCTGAAAGACAGGTGACTAACATAGCAGAAATGCTACAAAAGGGGAACTATCTGGAAGACTATAAGAGAAAACCTCCCATACTCATCAGTAAAAAACTAGCTACTAAACTCAATGCAAAGATAAAGACGACCATACAATGCTCGTTTACAGATGCTAATGGACTTCCTGCCACTGGAGTATTTAAGGTAGTAGACATATTTACTACGAGTAACTCTATGTATGACGAGGTCAATGCATTTGTACGTTTAGAAGACCTACAAAGCATCAGTGGATTAAACGGCAGCCATGAGATAGCCCTCACACTAAAGGATGAGGAACTGGTAGAACAATACAGAGAGAGACTTATGATTCAGTTCCCTAGGCTTCATATCGCTAGTTGGCGAGGCATCGCCCCTGAACTTGGTTATGCAGATACAATGATGGATCTAGTTATGACTATATTCCTTGTAATTATAATGTTGGCTCTTGCCTTTGGAATAGTAAATACTATGCTTATGGCAGTACTAGAACGTAAAAAAGAACTGGGAATGCTGATCTCCGTAGGAATGAATAAGCGTAAGGTCTTTTGGATGATCGTATGGGAATCTATTTTTCTAGCTCTCATAGCTGGACCACTTGGCATAGTCACTTCCTATCTGGCTATTCAGTTTTTTGGTAAATATGGAATAGACCTCAGTTTTGCTGCAGCGGGACTTCGCAGTGTAGGACTAGAGAGCATCATTTACCCTACCATAGATTCCTACTACTATATAGTAATAAGTGTGCTTGTGATTATTACGGCGATACTCTCGTGTATTTATCCCGCACTCAAAGCACTAAAATTGAACCCCGCAGAGACATTAAGAACGGCATGAGTTTATTCGGTCTTCGATACATTTCCTTCCTTTCGTCAGAAAATACTCAGACTGACAAAGTAAACTACTTCCTAACTTCGAAAATAAAATGATAAAAGTAACCGACATACATAAAACCTACGACGATGGCAAAGTGCAGGTACACGCTCTCAGAGGAGTAGATGTAGAAATAAAAGAAGGTGAATTCACAGCTATAGTAGGTCCTAGTGGCAGTGGCAAAACCACACTACTAAATGTGATAGGTGGACTAGACACTCCTACCTTAGGTAGCGTATCTATAAGTGGCACAGACATAGCCAACCTATCAGAAAATGAGCTTATTGACTTTAGATTAAATCACATCGGATTCGTATTCCAAAGCTATAATCTTATCCCTGTACTCACTGCTAAGGAAAATGTAGAGTTTCTAATGCTACTACAAAAAAGGGATGAAGCAGAACGAAATGAACGGATCACTAAACTACTGAAAGCAGTAGGTCTAGAAGACCAAATAAATAAAAAACCCAACGAAATGAGTGGTGGGCAGCAGCAGCGTGTAGCAGTAGCTCGTGCACTAGCCAGCAAGCCAGACTTTGTGCTAGCAGATGAGCCTACGGCCAACTTAGATAGCAAATCCACTGCAAACCTTCTGGATATTATGCTCAAGTTAAACGAAGAAGAGAATATCACTTTTGTATTTAGCACGCACGATCAGCGAGTGATAGACCGAGCTAAGCGAGTGATCACCGTGGAGGATGGAAAAATTCTGAGTGATGTAACTAAATAGACCTTAGTTCGCTTTGGTAAATATCTTACTTATAAAGCTAGGTAGCCTAGATACCGCATTATATATAATGAATACTACAAGTGCTAAAGCTACAGTCAGTTTTACTTGCATAAGCCAAAGAGCTTGAGGGAAATAAAACTGAAGCACCATGGCCCTGTAGATAGACTTTTAATTAAATAGAATATTAAGTCAAAAGTATGACCCAAATAAAATCATAGTCTCCACTAATAATTTCTAACTTTGTCCGTTAGATACCTGTATGAGAAAATTGCCAATTATTTTTCTTCTGTGCCTACAGTTCGGTGCTTTTGCACAGATAGGGGGCACGAGTGCTTTCACCTTTGCTCTTATAGAAAATAGTGCACGACATACTGCACTAGGTGGCGTGAGTATCACAAACACGGATGATGACCCTTCTGCTGGTTTCCAAAATCCAGCATTGATTAATCAAGGGATGCACAATACAGCATCGCTTTCCTACGCCAATCAAGTCGCAGATTTAAACTATGGTTTTGGCAGCTACAGCAGATCTTGGGACACGGCTAGTTCATTCTTATTTAGCATAGGATATTATGACTATGGTACATTTATTAGAACCAATGATGCCGGAGATATTTTAGGAGAGTTCACTGCAGCAGATTATAATTTCCAAGTAGGATACAGCAAAAAATATACAGATAGGATTACTCTAGGAGTAAATGGAAAGTTCCTTTATTCTGTATACGAAGCTTATGTGAGTACGGCAGGAGCTATAGATTTAGGTGCTTCGTATAATGACGAGGATAATCTTTTTACTGCTGGCTTACTCATAAAAAACATGGGATATCAATTCATAAGATATGACGACAATAGCCCAAGAGAGCCACTTCCCTTTGACGTGCAAGCAAGTATAAGCAAGAAACTAGCTCACAACCCACTTCGCTTTAGTCTTACCTTGCATAATCTACATAGATGGAATAATTCCTATGTGAATGTAAATGCTCGTAATAAGGAGATAGACATAGAATCTGGTACAGTTAAGAATCAAGAATTACCCTTAGCTGAGAAAGCAATGAGGCACGTTATTTTTAATACAGAACTTGTATTTTCAGATAATTTTCAGATAAGAACAGGGTATAATCACCAACGTAGAGCAGAACTTGGCCCTGAGAATAGAAGGGCACTTACAGGATTTAGCTGGGGTCTTTCCATAGGAGTTAAAAAACTAAAAATCAGCTACGGCAGTGCTGGATACTTTCCTGGCATAGCATCAAACTACTTTTCGGTAAGCAGAGATTTAAGTAGATTTAAAAAATCTAAGTCAAAATCCAAGTATAAAAGCACGGGCACCCCAGATTTTTAAGCTAAAAACAATCAGCAAATAGGCTCATTCATCAAGATATTATTTAATCCTCTTTCAAAATCAAAAATTTGCTTTAAGTTTGACCGACGGTGAATAACAAAATCATCATAGCAATAGATGGGCAATCAAGCTGCGGCAAAGGCACGTTAGCTAAGAACCTAGCCAAGGAACTAGACTATATATTTATAGACAGTGGTGCTATGTATAGAGCTGTAACTCTATATCTAATGAGAGAAAACATCTCTATGCAAGAAGTGTCAGAAGACCCTGCACTCTTGGGAAATATCAAAATTACCTTTCATTTTGACACAGAAAGATGCTACTACGAAACCTATCTCAATGGAGAAAACGTAGAAAATGAAATAAGATCTATGGAAGTAGCTCGCAAGGTCAGTCCTGTAAGTGCGGTACAAGAAATTCGCACATTTCTTGTAGCACAACAGCAAACTATGGGCAAAGACAAAGGAGTAGTAATGGATGGTCGTGATATAGGAACTGTAGTTTTTCCGGAAGCTGAGCTCAAAATATTTATGACAGCCAGTCCTGAAATACGTGCAAAACGTAGATATGAAGAACTGCATAAAAAAGGCATACACGTAAACTACCAAGAGGTATTGCATAACATTATAGAACGTGACCATATAGATAGTACAAGAGAAGCTAGCCCTCTAGCTAAGGCAGAAGATGCTATCACCTTAGATAACTCTGCTATGTCAAAAGACGAACAAGCACGCTTATCTCTTTCTTGGGCTCGTGGTGTAATAGAATCTCTTGCTTCGATCTAGGCTATATCAATACTTACAGGTAATTCTTGTAGTTTATTTACTCGTTTATATATTCTTTCTTTTTTTTAATCTGCACCTTATGCCATTGGCTTGGGTAGATGAAATATCTGGGGTAGAACCCGCCATCAACTTCTTACAAGGCAATGGGTACACTTCTCAAATATGGCCTCATGAAGGAGTAGAAAAACAATTTTTAGCGTACTTACCGCTCCAAGGTTGGCTGCATATACTCACCCAATATATTTTAGGTTTCTCCATCTATATGGTAAGATTGCCCTATGCTATATATTTACTTTTAGGAGCGTTATTCCTATATAAAGCACTTAAAAAAACACACGTAAATACTCTCGTTTCTCTATTCATTGTCATTTTAGTACTAAACGAAAAATCCTTATTCGAAACTACCCGAGGTATACGTGTGGAGCCCATTACATTCTTACTCCTCAGCATTTCTGTTTACGGATTTTCCAGCAAAAAAATACCCCTAGTCGCCTTAGCCTCTTCTCTCATGATAGTGCTACATCCATACGTTTGGCCTGCTGCTGGAGTATTCCTATTCGCCTGTTTTTACTTTTGGAATAAAACTACAAAACATCCTATATTGCGTTTTATAAAACCAAATATCCTCGGGTTAATGCCCGTAAGCATTTTGGTATTTTTCTTATTTTTTATTCATTTCGACATAGAATTACTCTACTCTCAGTTTGTAAATCAAGCAGAGCGACATACTAGTTTTGGAGGTATCTCTTCCCGATTTTACAATCACTTTATAAGAAGGTTTTGGCCATACTATATCACTCAGCCTTATGTTCCGTTACTCGTATACTTTGCTTTAGGATACTCTATTTATAAAGCAGTGAAGAGGAAATGGAACCCAGCTGTAATAGCACTATTGCTTACTCACGTGGTTTGGTTTGCTATACTCGGGCCCATGCACAGATACGATAGTGTGCTCGTCTTTTTGAGTTTATTTGCTGTTTTACCACTACTCTCTAGCATTAGACTACCACAGCAAAAAATCATCTATACATTGATAGCCTTACTTCTATTTGGTATTAGTTGTGTGGATGTAGCTAGTAGGCAACTAATGGCTACCGTACAAAGAACAGAGCGAAGCCCTGAGAAATTCTTAACTTGGCTGAATACCAATATTGATAAAAATCCATCTATTATTAGCGGTCATGAAATAGCATACTATGCCGCTGTGCCTAATGACAATATTGATTTTTTCTTATTTAACACTACACCTTATCGCTTCGATTTTGATACCTACCAAAATCTATATCTTATAAGTGAAAAGACTTGGCCTAATCATGAGGTAGTCTCTAAATATGCGGTGCAGAATACTGTAAGTTGGGACTGGATTACAAACTCTGGAACACATACCTATCAAAGCTTGTATTTG
>Ga0307993_1000313_pt1 | contig 16680 bp, 15 predicted proteins | sample EllFjometagen260_FD_203163 | JGI IMG/M metagenome (GOLD analysis project Ga0307993, IMG submission 203163) | Marine microbial communities from Ellis Fjord, Antarctic Ocean - #260 | ecosystem: Environmental > Aquatic > Marine > Unclassified | place: Southern Ocean | collected 2014-11-02 | reverse complement strand
AATTATGATACGTATTAAAGATTTAACCGTAAAGAACTTCATGAGTGTGGGTAATCAGACTCAAGCTGTAGACTTTGATCGAGATCAATTAACCCTTGTACTAGGTGAAAACTTGGATCAAGGCGGCGATGATAGCGGATCACGAAATGGTACTGGTAAAACTACTATCATTAATGCACTATCGTATGCACTATATGGTACTGCACTTACTAATATTAAGAAGAATAACTTAATTAACAAAACAAACTCAAAGGGCATGTTAGTTACACTGCACTTCGAAAAGAACAATGTTAATTATCGTATTGAACGTGGTCGGTCGCCTAATGTACTCAAGTTCTTTGTAGATGAACAAGAACAAGAGATGACAGACGAGTCGCAAGGTGACAGTCGCAAGACACAAGAGTCAATTAATCACTTACTTGATATGTCGCACGATATGTTTAAGCACATTGTTGCACTTAATACGTACACTGAACCGTTTTTATCTATGAGACAAAATGATCAACGTGCTATTATTGAACAACTACTAGGTATTACTATTCTCAGTGAAAAAGCAGAAGCCCTTAAAGAGCAAACTAAGCAAACTAAGGATGCAATTCAAGAAGAGACACTAAAAATTAATGCCATACAAACTGCAAATGAAAAAATTGGCACTACTATTGATAGTTTGAGCAGAACGCAACGTGCTTGGCTTTCTAAAAAGGACCAAGACTGTGCTAAATTGCAATTAGGTATTACAGAGCTAGAACATTTAGATATCGATACTGAATTAGATTCACATGAAAAATTATCAAATTGGTCTAAGCACAATAACGCTATTTTGGCTCTTAAAAAAGAATTAAGTACGTTAGAACCAGCACTAGTACGTGCGGACAAGAGTGTTGATCAAGCAAATAAAGACATCGTAGATTTAGATGACGCAACGTGTTATACTTGCGGACAAGAGCTACATGCAGACAAAAAAGCAGAGATTGCAGAGCGCAAAACTAAAGAACTAGCTGATGCTATTGCATATCAAGCAGAGATTACTGTTAAAGTTAACGATGTTGTAAAAGGTCTTGAAGACATTGGTGATATTAACGGCAAACCTACTACTTTCTATGAGAGTGCTAAAGAAGCATACGATCATAGACAGAATGTTGATAGCTTAACAAAAGCCCTTGCGCAAAAAGTAGACGACATTGATCCTTATCAAGCACAAATTGACGAATTAAACAATAGTGCAATGCAAGAACTTAACTGGGGAGCAGTTAATGACCTAACTGAATACAAAGAACACCAGGACTTCTTGTTAAAACTGTTAACTAACAAAGATAGCTTCATTCGTAAGAAGATTATTGATCAGAACTTGATGTATCTTAACAACAGACTTACATACTATCTTGATAAGTTAGGGTTGCCGCATCAAGTTGTATTCCAAAACGATTTGAACGTTGAAATAACACAACTAGGTCAGGATTTAGACTTTGATAACTTGTCAAGAGGTGAACGTAATAGACTTATACTAGGTATGAGCTTTGCATTCCGCGATGTGTGGGAGAGTTTATATCAAAAAATTAACTTGTTGTTTATTGATGAGCTGATTGATAGCGGTATGGATACTGCTGGCGTTGAAAGTTCACTTAGTGTTCTTAAGAAAATGGGTAGAGAAGGCGACAAGAACGTGTATCTTATATCCCATAAGGATGAACTAGTAGGAAGAGTTAACCATGTTATGAAAGTTATCAAAGAAAATGGATTTACTAGCTATGAAAATGATATCGAGATTATTGAATGACAAATAAGAAATTTGAAAATGCAATAAACAGAGTACAGCAAGATTGTCCTCCAATTTGGATGATGCGACAAGCAGGAAGATATCAACCTTCCTATATGGAGCTCAAAGAAAAGTACAATTTTGAACAAATGTGTAAACTTCCTAAAATTGCGTCCGAAGTTGCAATGTTACCTATTAACGAGTTTGATTTTGACATTGCAATTTTGTTTAGTGATATACTTTGGCACTTAGAAGGCTTAGGTCTTCCGTTAAAGTTTGATCCGGGTCCTAAGTTTCAAATACATCTTAGTGAAGACAACTGGGAACAATATACCGACGTCGACAAAGCACTACACCATATCAAATTTCAAAGTAATGCACTAGAAGCAACTCGTACAGCTCTTCCGGATAATAAAAGTCTAATCGGCTTTGTTGGCGGTCCTTGGAGTTTGCTTAACTATGCACTAGGTGCTAACAAAGCAAGCAATGAATTTAAAACAATGTATCTTAAAAAGGTAATCATTCCATTACTAAAAGATAGTATTAGAGTACAAAAAGCAGCTGGTGCTGACGCTGTTATGATACTTGACAGTGGCTTAGGTAATATAAGTAAAAACTATTACGATAAAACGTATTTGCCAATGTTAGAATCTATTGCAAACATTGGAGATGTAGGTTACTATGTTCGTGGACTTCCTGCTTCTAGTATATCTAAAGTAAAGAAAATGAAGTGGACAGGAATTGGCATTGATAGCACAATAGATTTACAAAAAACATTGAAGACTACTACAGGCTTTGTGCAAGGCAACTTTAACGAAGCTCACATGTTGTTAGACACAAACGCATATCACTATGAACTAGACAAATGGCTAGACACAGTAAGTAATACTACTGGATGGGTTTGTGGGCTAGGCCATGGCATTACAAAAACTACTCCTACAGAAAATGTAAAACACTTTGTTGAAACAGTTAGAAGGAAATTTAGTTAATGTTTGAAGAATCTAGTCAATGGTTCAAAGAGTTACAAGAGGAAATATGCAATACTATTGAAGATTTAGATTGCGATATGTTAAATCCTCAATCTCCTGCTAAAGAAGGCTGGACACAGTCACATAAAACCATTTACGGTGACGTCTTTGAAAAGGGAACCGTTAACTTTAGTAAAATTACTTCAGAATTTGATCCTAAGTTTGCAAAAGAGATTCCGGGTACAGAAGAACATAATAGATATAGTGCCACAGGCATTAGTGTTGTACTACATCCGCAGAATCCGCATGCGCCTGCTATGCATTTTAACACTCGTTACTTGAAAACAAGTACTAAAGAGTGGTTTGGCGGAGGAATGGATATTACTCCGTGTATGCCTTTTGACAAAGAGTCATATCATGCCAAACTTCAAAACATATGTGATTATTATAACCCCGAATACTATCCTAAGTTTAGTAAGGCGTGTGATGAATATTTTTATTTGCCGCATCGCAAGGAAACTAGAGGAGTAGGAGGCATATTCTTTGAATACCATGATCCAAAAGATATGAATTTTGACTTTGTGAAGGACGTAGGCCGAACATTTAACGATTTAATTAAAAGTATTGTTACTCCTACACTAGACATGGACTATACTCAAGCGCAAAGAGATACTTTGCAAATCAAACGTGGCCGCTATGTTGAGTTTAACTTACTTTACGACCGTGGCACACGCTTTGGATTTAAGACCGGAGGCAATATGGATGCTATTTTAATGAGTTTACCTCCAACTGTGAGGTGGACATGATACGAGTTGGTGTAAGAGGCAGTGAACTAGCACTAGCATACGCAAAACGTGTATGCGATGCACTTCAATGCGAGACCGAAGTAGTTATTGTTAAGACAGCAGGCGATTTAAATCCTGATACCCCTATACACGAAATAGGTGGTAAGGGAGTATTCTGTAGTGCAATAGAAACTGCACTACTTAATAACGAAATTGATGTTGCAGTACACAGTTTAAAGGATATGCCAGGCGATGTAGAACATCCTAATTTAGAAATTAGTGGAGTGCTAGAACGTAACAGCCCACATGACGTATTGTTAGGCAATGTGTTTGATGGATTTGTATTAGGTACTAGTAGTCCAAGGCGTAAAGCACAATTAGAAAAATTATATGCTAATTTGAATGTTGTTATTAAGCCTATTAGAGGAAATATAGATTCTCGGCTGAAAAAACTTGACAACGGCGAGTATGATGCTATAATATTAGCACAAGCCGGACTTAATGAACTTGGTATAGTTAGAGAATGGACTAAATTATCTATTATACCGGCAGTTGGACAAGGCATTATTGCAATGCAGACTGTTAAAAATAGCGAAGCAAGTATAATTGTTAAAAAGGCAAATCACGAACTAACATATAGGCAAGCACAGTTAGAAAGAGCATTACTTAAAGGCATAGGCGGAGACTGTACTACTAAGGTCGCAGCATATGCAAGTGGAAGCAATCCAATTAAATTGGAAGCAGAGTATTATGATTGAAGACGATGTACATGACAGATTAACAAAGGCATACTTAGAATACTTTAAAGCAAACGAAAACTTTGAAGCAAGACTGAGCCATCGTACCCATGCTGCAAGTCGTAGATGGTTACGGGAAATTAGAACACTAGCAAAACTAAGGCAAGAAGAGATACATGCTACATATGCAGCCAAGAAGGCAGCAGAAAAGCAATAGGCACAATAAGTACTTGATGCAATGGACTTATAAGGGTAAACAAATAGACGAACTTCCGGAAGGGTGTGAGGCTTTTGTATACTTGATAACAAATAAAGTCAATGGCATGATGTACGTAGGCAAAAAACTAGCAAAATTCAAAGTAACAAAGAAACCGCTCAAAGGCAAAAAAAATAAAAGGCGTAGCACTAAAGAAAGTGATTGGCAAACCTATTACGGTTCCAGTGACAGACTTAATGCAGACGTTTTAGAGTTAGGCGAAGATAATTTTATAAGAGAAATTATTCATATTTGTCCTAGCAGAGGCATAGCAAGTTACTTAGAGGCGCGAGAACAGTTTGAACGCAGAGTACTCGAAACAGATCAATACTACAATGGTATTATTAATGTTAGAGTTGGCGGATCCAAAATTCTTAAAGAGCATTTACAGGCAAATCATTCCAACACATAAGGTTAGCGGGCCAGTTTAAATTACCGCTGTGGAAAAAGCTCTCGTATAGAAGCACACGTACATATTGATTGACTACCCAGAGGTAGGAAGCCACCAAACAAATTGGGCTCACTGGTTGATATAGATTGCATTGTTGGCAGTCGAAAAACACAACATAGTTCATAAAAACCCTTTAGCACTAGGAACGAAGCGGGGGAATATTGTACTATAGAGATTACATTAACTAGCTTACTGTATTCTCTATGTTACATAATGTCGACGGAGGATGGGAAAGGTCAGAGCCCATTGAACTTGTGTATAAACATTACCTCTTTCCAATGTCTTGGCTGTGCAGACTCACATGAAGTTGCCCAAAAAGATGACGGGACTAGAAATAGTTCCGTCTGACTAAACAATCTACATGAAATTAAAACATTAATACATACGTATTAATGCAATATAATAATATCATATATAAATCATTAAACAAACATAATATTATAGTTTGAGCGTTAGCGAAAACTTGTATGAACTTGTTCATACACTAAGCATATAAACATTATGATAACATTGTCTTTGATATAAATAATAGTAATAGGATATTTAAGGATAAGTCACGAATGAAAGTACATCACATATTATCAGAAACATTAGACGTAAAACAAATTAACGGTATGTGGAGAGTTTTTGATACTGTTAAAAACTCTGTTGTAGGTGACATTGGTTTCTCATCGCCAGGCGAAGCTGAAGCTGAACGAGATAAATTAAGATCTAATAGAGCCAAAACTTCTGGTCGTCGACCTGCACCTGTTGCAACACGAGGCGGAACAGTGCCTGCCACTGCTACTGCGCCCGATGTTCTTAAACCTGATGCTGATGAAATTAAAGGCAGAACAAAATTAGGAAAAGGAGCCATTGGCACAGCCAAGGTAGCTGTGAAAAGTGTCTCAATGGGTGTCGCTGCGGCAGTTGGTGGCTCAGTTCTGGCGTTCATTAACTTCTTAGAAGTTAGGAGCTTGCTTGAAGACTACGGTAAAGCGTTAGACCAAGCAAACGGTGATGTGACTGCTGCACCAGTTATATATACGAAAACAGAGCTAATGCGAGGTATTATAGAAGGTACCACGAGTGTATTTACTGCCGCTGCTTCTGGAGCAATGTCTGCCGCTTACTTTTCAAGAGGGTTAGCATTCATTCCATTTACTGGATGGATAGCTTCATTAATTGTGGGCTCAATTTCTGGCATTGCTGCTTACGTAATTACTAGACTTGCTAAAGACGCTGCGTTTCTAAAATCTATTGCAGAATTTATGATGAGAAAAATTGATTCTAAACTAATTTTACAATACTCTGAAGGAACAAATGAAAACACAGCCGGAGCTGAAAATAATATTAAGCAAGTGATGAAAGCTGCAATTAAGTCTGATCCTAAGATGATAGCTGCATTCAAGCAAGCTAAGGCTAATAAAGCTAAATCAACGGCATCCTAGTTTTTTCAGTAGTTTCGATATTATCTTTAATAATTTTATTTAAAATTTCTCTATCTTCAATAGACGTGTGATACATTAAGTTCTCGTACGAGAAACTTCCTCGCATATACCAACCAATGCGATATAGTGTATCTTTTATTTGTTTTATCTCGACTTCTAATTCCTTAGAGCGCAGAATTATATCAGACTCCGAGAGTGTAAGGAGCGAGATCCGAAAAAATTTGAATAGTCCAGATTTAAGCTAGTTTTAAACTCCTTATTACATTCGTCATTACCGCATAGTACATCTATATTTGGTAAATTCCAATCGTCAGTAAGTTTTGTAATACCTTCTCTAAGTTTAGTATAAAACTCGGCATCGTTATTTTTAATAAACTCTAAGATATTAGCTTGATCTTCTTCTTTGTCATTTTCGTTTTCTATACTTTCGATATACGACACTGCAAGTCTTAGATTAAGATCTGATGATTCAACAAACACTCCTTGTAGAAGAGTTTCTTTATCGTCTTTGCTTATATTTTCGTCATTTCCAATTTGTAACATTTTTCTTTCAATTTGAAAGTTTTCCATACTAAAATCAGTAGTCTGACGATATGTAAGAGGTGCCATGTTAATTTTAAGATCACTGATATTAAAACTGCTAGTAATGTTGCAGTGAGCAAAGTTTTCTAATAACTTAGTTAATAAAATCTCACTATCGTTCTGCTCAGAACAGTGTGGACACCTAGTTGATATAGGCATTGTGTCACCGTATGTTGCTATTCTGATAGCAATTAATATGTAATCAATGTCGTAACCTACTAAGTTCCATGGATCCTTTATATGCGGAATACAACTATTCATTACAGTTGAAGTAGCTACACCGGTAAATAATGCATCAGGAGTTTTAAAAGTGATTTCGTCCATTGCATTCATACCAAACACTGGCATCGATGTAACTTGATTATCTTCAATTATACTTTCGTTGTAGAACACACCTTTGCTAGGCAGGTCGATATATAACTTTGCTTGTCTTTGGTATTGTTGTAAAAAACTACTCATATTATTCCTTGCGATAAATACAATGTACAAAGATATTTATCACTAGTATAATATACTAGTTTAATTGTGGAAAGCTAATATATGGAACAACACGAATTAGACCAAATCACGGAAGCTATTCGGGGTGGATTTAATGCGCAACAAAATTCTACTCCTTCAAGAGGTGCTATTAGTGACCGTGATGGACCAAACTTTGGAAAGATTGGAAAGAACATTGGGAAAGACTTTAGTAAAATAGTAAGCTCGGCCGGTGGTCGAGTTTCTGACGCAATTGATAACACCGCTAGTACATTTGGAAGTTTAATAGGTTACATTGAAGACACTCAAGATACTTTTCGCAGTTTAAGCAAAGTCGGTGCAGGGTTTGATGCTGACTTAGGCGCACTAAGGTCATCTGCTGCACTAACAAGAATGCCTCTAGATAAATTTGCAGGCATGATTGCACAGAACACTGCCGAGTTAGCAGGCTTTGCTGGCGGAGTAAACGCAGGAGCTAAAAGATTTACACGACTAGCTGATGAAATGTTTAGTACTGATCTTATTGATAGATTTATGAATTTAGGTTTGACTATAGAAGAATCCAATGAATTCTTAATGGCAAACATGGCGATGGATAGACGTGCAAATAGACTGAATGGAATTGGCGCAGCGGCGCAGGTACAATCTGCTTTAAAACTTGCTAAAACTTTTGATGTTATAGCAAAACTCACAGGTAAAGATGTTAAAGCGCAACAAGATGATTTAAAAGAGAGAATGAGAGATGGTGCTACATCGGCTAAAATTCGTCTATTGGAAAGGAATGGCGTTACAGGAGCAAGTCTTGCATATAAAGCTTCGCAAGCTGCTTTACAAAGTGCTCCTAAAGTAGTAGGAGATTTATTAGCGGATCTTACACAAACTGGTGTACCGATGACAGAAGCTACAAAGAATTTTGCAGCAACTAACGCAGAAGCATATAAACTACTACAACAATCTGCTGCTGCTACTAAGCGGGGAGATATCGGAAAAGCTGAAGAACTTGCTGCTAAAGCAGCAGCAGCTACAGCAGCATATGCAGACAGCAATCAAGGCTTAACTATTGCTACATTAGCGCAAGTAAGCAGTATTGCAGAAGGCCAGGCAGAACGGTTGAAAGAAATGACACCGTTAATAGATGCCCTAGCTGAACATAATGCCAAACTTGGTACTGGCGTAGCTACTACAGCAGAATACATTACAGCATACAACGATATATTAAAAAACGCTGTAGAAGTACAAGATAGCCAGAGTTCAGGAACATTGCCAGGACAGCAAACATCAGAAATGGTTAATTTGGCACAACGAAAGATTGCAGATGCAGCATCTAATTTTAATCAGGCTCTTGGCGGCACTATTTCAAGTCCGGGCATAGCACAGGGGTTATTTCAAGATTCTATTAAGATTACTACAGAAGTTATTAACGGCATGACAACTGCAGGAGAAACTTTTATAAAGTTAATAGGCGGAAATGAGAACCAAATGGCAGCTGAAGTAACAACAGGGGAGAACAGCAAGAACTTTGCAATTTTAGCAGATCCATTATCGACAATTGCAGAAAAGAGTACAGCTCAAGAAGCCTTAATTAAAGCTGGATTGCTTAATCCTAAAGGTGAAATAATAAGCGTAAGGATTGCAGAAATAGAACAGAGTTTATTTAACAGCGGTGTAAAACCTGGTTTTATTTCTGAGGGAGCAACGAGTACAGGAGAACTTGGCGGTTTTAAAGGATGGATTGATAAAATAAACCCCTTTAACGGGGGAGGGTCACCAAATGCACTAGGTGGAAATGTAAGTGCAGGCGATTTCCTCAAAGTTGGGGAGCAAGGACCGGAAACTATGATTGCCGGGTTTGACGGCGCAGTAATACCAAACATGAAACAAATGATGAATAGGTTGCCGCAAGCAATAGAAAGTATGAATTTACCACCAAGCGCGGCTGAACAAAGTGTATTGGCAAATATGGGTATGAAAGATAACGATATTGCAGCACTGGTGCAGCAAGCACAAACCACGAACGAGCTTTTATCACGCTTACTTGGGGTAAATACAGCACAAGGACGAATTGGCGAGAAGCATTTAAAGCTGTCACGCGGCGCTGGTAATTTAATGACGGGACTAGGTAGAGCATGAGCTGGAAAAAACATTTTACACCTGTACAAACAGGCGACAACCCAAACGGAAGCTACGGTCCTATAAGTGGATCTAGTTCTGCTGGCAGACCTGGACCTGCAAGAACTAATTACAGTTCTTACTTACCAGATGTATATGTAGGCAGTCCAAACAGAGTTGAACGCTACGGCCAATATAATACTATGGATATGGACAGTGAAGTAAATGCTGCACTTGATATCCTTGCTGAGTTTTGTACACAAAAGAATAAACAAAACGCTACTAACTTTAAATTTTCATTTAATAAAAGTGCAACAAACAATGAAGTTAATATTTTAGGACAATATTTAAAGCAGTGGTGTAAACTAAACAACTTTGAAACACGTATGTTTAGAACATTCCGTAATGTATTCAAATATGGTGACGCAATATTCCTTAGAGATCCAGAAACTAAAAAACTGTTTCATGTTGATCCTGCAAAACTATCACGTATCATTGTTAACGAAAGCGAAGGCAAAGTACCTGAACAATATATCATTAAAGATGTAAACTTTAACTTTACTGAAATGGTTGCAACAACTCCGCATATTACTAATGGTAATATTACAGGCGGCGGTGGTGGTGGATATACTACTGGTGGCGTCCGCGGCATGACAGGAAATGCTCCAACACAAAGCGGTTCACGATTTGCCACAGCAGACGGCGAAGTTGCAATTGATGCAACGCATGTATTACATTTAAGTCTATCAGAAGGATTAGACAATAACTATCCATTCGGTAACAGCTTACTAGAAACTATTTTTAAAGTATTCAAACAAAAAGAATTGCTTGAAGACGCTATTATTATCTATCGTGTACAACGTGCTCCGGAAAGAAGAGTATTTTATGTTGACGTAGGTAATATGCCAAGTCACTTAGCAATGCAATTTGTTGAGCGTGTTAAAACAGAAATACACCAAAGACGTATTCCAAGTGCTACAGGCGGCGGAACTAATGTTATTGATAGTAGTTACAATCCGCTTTCAATTAACGAAGATTACTTCTTCCCACAAACTGCTGAAGGACGTGGTTCAAAAGTTGAAACACTACCAGGCGGTACTAACCTAGGAGAAATTGATGACCTTAGATATTTTACTAATAAGCTCGTACGCGGCTTACGAATTCCTTCCAGCTATCTACCTACGGGGGCTGATGATGGGGCAAGTTCCTACAATGACGGACGAGTTGGTACTGCATACATACAGGAATTAAGATTTAATACATACTGTGAAAGACTACAAGGTTTAATTGTAGAAGAATTTAATCAAGAGTTTAAACGCTACTTACTTGAAAAGGGCGTTAACATTGATACAGCAATGTTTGATCTATCTTTTGAAACACCGCAAAACTTTGCAGCATACAGACAGTCAGAGTTAGATAATGCTCGTGTACCAACATTTACGCAAATGAGTGCAATTCCATATATTTCAAATAGATTTGCAATGATGCGTTTCTTAGGAATGAGTGAAGAAGAAGTTGCAGACAATGAACGTCTATGGAAAGAAGAAAATGACGAGACATTAAATACAGGCGGCGAAGATGCAAGTGCAGAAATGCGCGGCGCTGGTATTAGTAGTGCAGGCATTAGTTCAGACATCGACGGAGCAGAAGACATCGCACCAGATGAAGGTGAACCAGAAATAGGCGGAGAAGCAGCTCCACCAGAAACTTCAACAGGAGAAGTACCGGGCGGCCAAGGCGCAAGCGCAAGCGCAACTACAGCACAAACGATATAAATACAATATGATACTACGTGAACTATTTTACTTTGATAAAGAAACAATTGAGTCTACTGAAGATGATCGATATGATCCTCGTTACGATGACAGTGTTGTTAAAATGAACGATACTCGTAAAACACGCCTTACATTAAGTCAAATTAATCGTGCAAGGAAGGCAAGTGAACTACATACTACTGAGAAGGCCGGAGAACTGGAATTCATAAGACAAATGTATGGAATCGCAGCACAAGTTCCTGAGATGTAAAATTAATGGCAAAAATAGATAAGAGTTTATATACTAAAGAACAGTATAGGGCTCTTAAAGCCAAAGCTAAAGCAGATGCACTGCAAGTAACACACGTAATAGAAAAAGAAATAATACCAGCAATCTCTCCTAATACTGCTTTTGTATTAGGTAATGGTACTAGTAGATCCTCTATATCTCCAGAACATTTAAAACACATAGGCAAAGTATACGGCTGTAATGCATTGTACAGATCCTTTAGTCCCGACTACTTAGTTGCAGTTGATTCAAAAATGATTATTGAAATTAATAATAGTGGGTACCAAAGAAAAAATCAAGTATGGACTAATCCTAATAAACTATTTGCAAGGATGGAAGGATTTAATTTTTTTCAACCTAGCAAGGGATGGTCAAGTGGACCAACTGCATTATGGTTAGCTAGTCAACAACAGTATACAACTATCTATATTTTAGGATTTGATTACCAAGGCACAGACGGAGGCAAGCACTTCAATAACATATATGCTGATACTGATAACTATAAACGTAGTAGCGATACTGCAACGTATTACGGTAATTGGTTACGTCAAACTAAAAATGTTATTGAAGAAAACACTAATACACAGTACATAAGGGTTATAGCAGCTGATAATTTTATTCCGAGTGAGCTAAATAATATTGTTAATCTTAAACATATTATAGTAGATACATTTGAAAAAATGTATCCTCATTCCTAAATGGTTCGTTTTGAGCCTATTATCATGCCATAATCCTTATATATAGTAAATACAACTGACAGCCTTACCATAGGTATATAACTTTTACAGGAGAAGACAAAAATGGCAAATCAAAATAAATTTGAACAGATGCTTGAAAAACTTGTCAATGAAGACAAGGCAGGCGCTGAAGAACTATTCCACGAGATTGTGGTAGAGAAATCACGTGACATATACGAGTCACTATTAGAATCAGATCTAGACGATGAAGAAGTAGATGAAGCAACTGATGAAGAAGTAGATGAAACTACTGATGAAGAAGTTGACGAAACTACTGATGAAGAAGTTGATGAGTCTGATGACGAAGAATTAGACGAAGACTTTAACTTAGACGAGTTTGAAGTTGAAGCAGATCCAATGGACGCTATGATGGGCGACATGGAAGTAGACGGCGGCGACGAAGCACCAGCTATGGATATGGATATGGACGCTGAAGAAGGCGAAGCCGAAGTTGAAGATCGTGTAGAAGATCTAGAAGATGCACTTGACGAACTAAAAGCAGAATTTGAAAAAATGATGTCAGGTGACGACGAAGACGAAGGCGAAGATGACGGCGAAGAAGATCCTATGGATATGGATATGGACGCTGAAGAAGAGCCAGAAGAAGAAGCAATTACTTTTGAAACAACAGACGAAGAAGTTGACGAAGCTGCTGACGAAGAAGTTGAAGAAGCTGAGAAATCAGAAACTGAAACAATGCGTGAGTATGTAGAAAAAGTAACTGCATCAATGGGTGACAATGGTGTAAACACTAAGTCATCAGTAGCAACGCCAAACAACATGGGCGGCGATGCATCAAACTTAGTACAAGGCGGAGAAGCTGACACTAAAGGTACAACAGGCGGACTAGCTGCAAATACTTCTAAAGAAGATAATGCAGGTAACGTTAACGTACCAGGCGGTAAAGCATCAAAATCACTAAAAGGTACTAAAGGCCATGGCGCAGAGAAAAAAGGCGCTGGCGAAACTGCTGACAACAAGAAATCAACTGTTGGCAAATAAGTAAGGAACTAATAGATGAATCACTTACGAGAACACCTAAGTTTCGACCAAGCGAATATTGTCGTTGAGTCTGCTAACGAAGGAAAAGACTTGTACATGAAAGGTATCATGATACAAGGCGGAGTACGCAACGCTAACCAGCGTGTGTATCCTGTAAACGAAATTGGCAGGGCTGTCAAAACTCTCAGCGAACAAATCGAGGGTGGATACAGTGTTCTTGGCGAAGTTGATCATCCAGAAGGCCTTAATATAAACTTAGACCGTGTAAGTCACATGATATCCGAATGTTGGATGGACGGTGATAACGGTTATGGTAAACTAAAAATACTACCTACTCCGATGGGGCAACTAGTTAAAACAATGTTGGAAAACGGCGTTAAACTAGGAGTTTCATCGCGTGGTAGTGGTAATGTAAGTGAAGACGGTAGCGGCAACGTTAGCGACTTTGAAATAATAACAGTGGACGTGGTGGCACAGCCTAGCGCCCCTGGAGCATATCCTACTGCAATCTACGAGCATTTAATGAATGCACGTGGAGGAATGAAGGCATATGAATTGGCACAGGCAACAAAACACGATCCTAAGGCACAAAAATACTTAAAAGAATCTCTGGTTAATATAATCAGCAGACTCCAATAAAAGGAGAAAAAAATATGTTGGAAGCACTTAAAACACTTTTTGAAAACGATGTAGTTTCTGAAGAAGTACGTGCAGACATCGAAGGCGCATGGGAGCAAAAGATTCAGGAAAACAAAATGCAGGCAACTGCTGAGTTACGTGAAGAATTTGCTAAAAAGTACGAGCACGATAAGTCAACTATGGTTGAAGCTATCGACTCTATGATCTCAGAACGCCTTGCAGAAGAAATTGCTGAGTTTGCAGATGATCGCAAACAGCTAGCTGAAGCAAAAGCAAAGTACGGAGTAGCAATGCGTGAAAATGCAGATCTACTAAAACGCTTTGTATCTGAGTCACTAGTAAAAGAAGTTTCTGAATTGCATGAAGATCAAAAAGCAATTGCTGATAAGTTCAGTATGCTTGAGAACTTCATCGTAGATGCACTTGCAACTGAAATTGCAGAATTCCACGAAGACAAGAAAGACTTAGCAGAAACTAAGGTAAAACTTATCAAAGAAGCTAAGAATAAATTTGCAGAAGTTCGTCAGAGCTTTATTGCAAAGAGCGCAGCTAAAGTATCATCTATTGTTGAATCAACTCTTACTAAAGAGATTGGCGCATTAAAAGAAGATATTCAATCTGCACGTAGCAACGATTTTGGTCGTAAAATGTTTGAAGCTTTTGCTTCAGAGTATGCAACAAGCCATCTGAATGAAAATTCAGAAACTGCAAAATTAATGCAAGTTGTTGTTACTAAAGACAAACAGTTAGTTGAAGCGAAGGCATTTGCACTAAAAGCAAAAACACTAGCAGAATCTAAAGGCCAAGAAGTAAAGCGTATAACAGCAATTGCTGAACGCAAAAACAGACTTAATGATTTAATGGAGCCTTTGAATAAAGGGCAAAGAGAGATCATGACAGATTTACTGGAATCAGTACAAACCAATAGACTTCAAAAATCTTTTGATAAGTACCTCCCATCAGTGATTGATGGAAATACTCCGGCAAAGAAGGCAGTCTTATCAGAGGCAAAAGAAATTACAGGCAACAGAGACAACACTACAACAAAAACAAACACTAGTTCAATGCAAGATGATAATGTCGTTGACATTCGTCGTTTAGCTGGTTTAAAATAAGGAGAAAACTATGTCGGAACTACTAGAAAGCCGCTGGTCTGATACAAAAAACGCACTTTTGGAAGGCCTACAAGGTACCAAAAAAGCTGTAATGGCAACTACACTAGAAAATACTCGTAAGTATTTAAGTGAATCTGCTGGTGCAGGCGCAACGTCAGCTGGCAATGTCGCAACTCTTAACAGAGTTATTTTACCGGTCATCAGACGTGTAATGCCAACCGTTATCGCTAACGAGTTAGTTGGTGTTCAGCCTATGACAGGCCCAGTGGGACAAATCCACACACTACGAGTTCGTTATTCGGACACGTTTAATGCTGGCGCAAGTGGCGCAACAGCAGGCGAAGAAGCACTATCGCCATTCAAGATTGCTGAATCTTATTCAGGCGCAACTACTGGTAAAGCAGCTTCAACTGCCGCACTAGAAGGTGAGTCAGGTAATAAACTAAGCATCCAAATCTTGAAGCAAACAGTAGAAGCAAAATCACGCAAGCTATCAGCTCGTTGGACTTTTGAAGCTGCTCAAGACGCACAATCAATGCATGGTATTGATGTTGAAGCGGAAATCATGGCAGCTCTTGCACAAGAGATTACTGCTGAGATCGACCAGGAAGTACTAGCATCGCTAAGTACACTTGCTGGTACAGCCGGTTCTACTTATAACCAAGCAACTGTTAGCGGTACTGCTACTTTCGTTGGTGACGAGCATGCTGCTTTAGCTGTTCTAATCAACCGTGAAGCAAACAAGATCGCTCAGCGTACACGTAGAGGCGCAGGTAACTGGGCTGTTGTTAGTCCTTTTGCACTAACAATTCTACAATCTGCTACAACTTCTGCGTTCGCAAGAACAACTGAAGGCACATTTGAAGCTCCAACTAACACTAAGATGGTTGGTACTTTGAACAATGCAATGAAAGTATATGTTAACACATATGCAGCAGATAGTTCTGATATCCTTATTGGATATAAAGGTTCAAGCGAATCAGATGCAGCGGCATTCTATTGCCCATACATCCCGCTAATGAGCTCAGGCGTTGTACTTGATCCGACTAGCTTTGAGCCAGTTGTTTCGTTCATGACACGTTATGGTTATGTCGAGCTAAACAACACAGCGTCATCTTTGGGTAACGCTGCTGACTATCTAGCTAAAGTTGACTTGTCAACTAACTCAGCTAACGTAAGTTTCCAGTAAACTTTACAATAGTTAATAAAAACAGGGCCTACGGGTCCTGTTTTTTTATGACTTTTTTTAATTAAATGGTTGACAGACGTTCTTATTAGTGCTATTATATATACATAGCTAGGAGATATCCTTTGTTATGATAGTGCAAGGAACAAGCAACTGCAACGTTGCGAACTTGGCTGACACCTGTAGTGGGACTGTATGAGCGTAGAGATACGAAGATATGGATTTTGGACTTAACGGTTCGATGTTAGGCGCTCCGACTTACATAGATGAGTTGCTAAGGAGTTGTTGGTAATCATTAATCCCAACCTATCACCCTATTATGCGGGTATCGTATAGTGGTTATTACGGTAGGTTTCCAACCTTTAGACAGGAGTTCGATTCTCCTTACCCGCTCCATACATGCAGTA
>Ga0307993_1000310_pt1 | contig 16727 bp, 9 predicted proteins | sample EllFjometagen260_FD_203163 | JGI IMG/M metagenome (GOLD analysis project Ga0307993, IMG submission 203163) | Marine microbial communities from Ellis Fjord, Antarctic Ocean - #260 | ecosystem: Environmental > Aquatic > Marine > Unclassified | place: Southern Ocean | collected 2014-11-02 | reverse complement strand
AACAATACTATCGCATCCAGCAGCATTAACGAAAGTGTCTTTTGCTATTGTATCACTTGAAGTATATGTTACTCCATTTGTCCAAGTATATGAAACGCAAGATGAGATACTATCCGTGGAAGTGCTGGTATAGTTAATTGTTAAGTTTAATGTTACGATACTATCGCATCCGGCAGCGTTAACGAAAGTGTCTTTTGCTATTGTATCACTTGAAGTATACGTTACTCCATTTGTCCAAGTATATGACTGGCATTCTGAGATAGTGTCGGTGGAGGTACTAGTAAAGCATACTGAATATACTCTTACATGCCCTGCATCTGCTCCATTACCATCGTTAAATTTAGCTCCAATAGCGACTGTACTACCATCACTACTTAAAGACACAGATCTTCCAGATTGATCTCCAGCTGCTTCTCCGTCGATATCTGAGCCCATTTGAGACCATGTCCCACTTACGCTTTTATATATTCTTACATGCCCTGCATCTGTTCCATTACCGTCATTACGGTGACCTCCAATAGCGACTGTACTCCCATCACTACTTAAAGACACAGATCTTCCAGATTGATCTCCAGCTGCTTCTCCGTCGATATCTGAGCCCATTTGAGTCCACGTTCCACTTACATTTCCATACACTCTTACGTGTCCTGCATCTGTTCCATTACCGTCATTACCGCGACCTCCAATAGCGATAGTATCACCATCACTGCTTAACGATGTAGTGTGTCCAAATTGATCTCCAGCTGCTTCTCCATCGATATCTGAGCCCATTTGAGTCCAAGTTCCACTTACATTTTCATACACTCTTACGTGTCCTGCATCTGCTCCATTACCATCGTTTCGTGGGCCTCCAATAGCGACTGTAGTACCTGATGCGTTAAATGATACATCGTTTCCCGATACATCTCCAGCTGCTTCTCCGTCAATATCTGAGCCTATTTGAGTCCAAGTTCCACTTACATTTTCATACACCCTTACGTGCCCTGCACTTGTTCCATTACCATCGTTAAAATGAGCTCCAATAGCCACTATGCTACCGTCGCTGCTTAAAGCTACAGATGTTCCAGATTGATCTCCAGCTGCTTCTCCATCAATATCTGAGCCGATTTGAGTCCAAGTTCCACTTATGTTTTCATATACTCTTACTTGTCCTGCGTCGGTCCCATTGCCGGCGTTATACATAGCTCCTATAGCTACGGTACTACCATTACTGCTTAAAGACACAGCCCATCCAGATTCATCTCCAGCAGCTTCTCCGTCAATATCTGAGCCAATTTGGGTCCAAGTTCCGCTTATATTTTTATAAACTCTTACTTGTCCTGAATTGATTCCATTACCATCGTTTAGCGGAGCTCCAATAGCCACTATGTTGCTATCACTGCTTAAGGACACTGTGAATCCAGATTGATCTCTAGCTGCTTCTCCGTCAATATCTAAGCCCATTTGAGTTTGTGAATGTACTGCAGAGAAGTAAATGCAGCCTATTGAGAAAAATACAATACGGTTAAAGATTAATTTTAAGTTCATTTATTTTTTATCCTAATGTACAAAGTTAAATATTTTTCTTATTAAATAAATTTTGACTATTCCGTAAAAAAAGTAACTCCAATTTTATCTGTTGCCATTTTTTTTTCTTGGATGTTTATAATTTATATTCAATTAAACTTACTTTTGGAATAACTAAATTCATTTATGATGAGAAATATTAGATACGTATTTGCCCTATTTGCTTTTTTTGTACTGTCTGAGACTCAGGCTCAAGACAATAAGCATAGTGTAGCCTTATATCAAAATTTAACAGACCCTAATGTTGACTTGCTTAATAATGAGCTGTTTGCTTTTGATAGTGCACTCTATCAGTCTTTTAGAGTGGCTTATGTGAGAAGGTTATCTCGTACTTGGATGCTAAATACAGGCGTAAATAACGGTTTTGTACTAAATCAAAATTTGAAAGAAACCTTTATTCCTAAAGCATATGCTGTAGGAGTAGATATTGGTGTTCAGTTTAAGTTGAACAATGGGTGGTTAATGAAAGAGAATCCATTCATAGCCCCATTTCTAAGTTTCGGATATAGAATGGATTATGTACATAAGCTTAAAGAGTATGATAAAAGTCCTTGGTTCTTTAATAATCAATATGGTGCGGGATTTAACCTTAGAATCAGTAAAAAAACGCACATCCAAACCCAAGTGGCTATGGCCCCAAAGCTGTTAGGAGCAAATGCTACGGCAATTGAGTATAGAGTTGGACTAATTCATAGTGTAGGCAAAGCTAATCAGGAGCTAGTGCCCAATAATCCCAATATAGATAGTGACCAAGATGGCTTAGTAGATAGCAAGGACGATTGTCCAGGTTTATTTGGTAGTGCTAAAAATAGAGGATGTCCAGATACCCTATCCTATTTTGCTAAAAAAGTATACTGTGATAGTGTAGAAGAAATGGCGTTGAGTCAACAAAAAAGAATATCTGATCTGGAGCTGCAAAATGCAAAGCTGCGGAGTAGTGGTGATACGAGTGTAATAAAAGCACCTTCAATAGACGCAGATAGAAACTACTACGTAATAACTATGTCTAGCCCCAATATATCTACTGCTGAGGCTTGGCTTAAGAAAATGAAGGACAATTTTCCCGATGCACTAATTTTGCCTCAGCCTAACGGTAACTATCGTGTAGGGATCTATGCTGCAAAGAATAAGGCACTAGGGTTGGAAATTTTAGAAAAAGTAAAGAAAATAGGCTATGTGCCTGCCTGGCTTTCTTTAGAATAATTGTCACACATTTTTTCTTGAAGAAAAAGTCAACTATCGTTATTGACAGGAATATTATCGTTTTATGCTAGAACAGCTGAAGATGTAATGCCTGATGATCAGATTTTAACAATGTCATCGTATAATCGTCTTAAGATTGGTTCGGCATTTTATTCTAAAGATTAAAAAAAGCCCGCAATAATAATATGTACAGGGAATAGCATCTTTGGCACAAATCTCTTTTATATACTTAAAGGTAAGTAACTATAGGTTAAATCTACATCCTCTCCGGTACCCCAATACCAAGTAGACCGAAACCGTGCTTTATCGTTTCGCCCACAGCTTTAGATAGGGCAAGTCTGAATCCACGTACGTTTTCATCTTCTGCTCCTAGGATGACGTGCTCGTGGTAGAACTTATTGAATGCCTTAGCTAGTTCATACACGGCATTGGCTATCTCGCTAGGGTTATAGTTAGTAGCCGCAGCATTTACAGCTTCTGGGTAGTTATTCATCAGTACTATGAGGCTTTTCTCTTCAGGAGCTAGTTCAGTAGGTTTTGTGAAGAGTATACTCTTTCCTGTTTCGTCTGCAGCTTGAAGTATCGAGTTGATACGGGTGTAGGTATATTGTATAAAAGGAGCTGTATTTCCTTGAAAATCTATCGATTCCTTAGGGTCGTAGAGCATACGTTTTTTAGCATCTACTTTGAGCAGATAATATTTCAGAGCACCCATACCGAGTGTTTCGTATAGCTTGGTGAGCTCTTCCGCAGACATTCCCTCTGTTTTGCCAAGTTCCTCGGTTTGACTTTTAGCAGTGGCTACTACTTCATCCATCAGCTCGTCTGCGTCTACTACAGTACCTTCACGGCTCTTCATCTTACCTTCGGGTAAGTCTACCATTCCGTAGCTTAGGTGGTGCAGTCCATCGGCATATGGTTTGTTTAGTTTCTTTAGGATGAGTTGTAATACCTTGAAGTGGTAGTCTTGCTCATTTCCTACTACATAGATGAACTTATCCATCTTAAAATCTTGATATTTTAGATCCGCAGTACCTATATCTTGGGTGATGTATACAGACGTGCCATCTGCACGTTGTACTATCTTTTCGTCTAGTCCGTCAGCGGTAAGATCTACCCAAACGCTATTGTCTTCTTTTTGGTAAAAAGCTCCACTAGCTAACCCTTCTTGTACCATAGCTTTGCCTAGTAGATACGTGTCGGACTCGTAGTATATTTTATCAAAGGCAACTCCTAGTCGCTTGTACGTCACATCAAAACCAGCATATACCCAGCCATTCATCTTCTTCCAAAGAGCAATAACCTCTGTATCACCCTCTTCCCATTTTTGAAGGGTTGTTTTTACCTCAGCACCTATAGCACTGTGGGTATTGAAGTAGCTATTTTTGTATTCAGACTTGAATGCTGTGGCTAAGTCTGCACCTTCCTTTATGTATTTTTTTGCTTCGTTAGAAGCTTTGAAAATATCCAATTGAGCCAACCCATTAGCTGAGTCCAGCCAAGCTGCATATTCTACTTGAAATTTTTTCTCAAACTCCACATAGTACTTTCCTACTAAGTGGTCTCCTTTTAGGCCTGTACTTTCAGGAGTCTCACCGTTTCCCCACTTCTGCCAAGCGAGCATACTCTTACAGATATGGATACCCCGATCGTTTACTAGGTTGTTTTTCACTACATCATATCCATTAGCAGACAGGATTTCGCACATAGAAAAACCGAGCACATTATTACGGATGTGTCCGAGGTGTAGCGGCTTATTGGTGTTAGGCGAGGAGTACTCCACCACGATTTTTTGTCCTGCTCCTATGCTGGGAATACTCAAACCTTCACTAGCCCGTTGCTCAGCCACAGCTAGCCAGTGAGCATCACTTAGCTCTAGGTTCAAGAAACCTTTTACGACGTTATATCCATCTATTTCAGCTACTTCTTTTTTTAGGTATTCACCCATTTCTGCTGCGGTATCCTCTGGTTTTTTACGACTAGCCCTGAGGTAAGGAAATACCACAAAAGTATAGTCGCCAGCAAAGTTGGGATTCGTTTTTTCAAAACTGATTTTAGCGTCTTGCACCTCATAGAGTGCTGCTAAAGCTTCTTTCACTTTAGCGGTGAGTATGATACGTATATCCATTACTTTTTTATAGGTGAATTGGGTTCGGCAGCTATTACCTTGTGTATTTTTCGCTCTACGAATCTTGGGAAAAACTTATTCATCCAGTAGATCAATCTTCCTTGCTTATTCGTGAGCATAAAATCTTTTCTATCACGGATGGCTTGCAGTATATCTATAGCTACATACTCTGCGGTATCCATTTTACTTTCGTCTCCGGGAGTATCTGCTTGTGCAGTTCCGTCTGCTTTTCGGGCATTGAAACGGATGTTACTCGCTGTGAAACCTGGACAAGCTATGAGCGTATGCAATCCTCTACTCATATACTCCATTCTCAGACTTTCGAAGAGGCCATTCATAGCAAACTTGGACGATGCATAGCCTGAACGACCTGGGAGTCCTTTGAAACCGGTAACTGAAGATACAGCGACTAAGCTTCCTTTATTTTTGAGTAACTCAGGTAAGGCGGCTTTGGTACAGTATACTGCACCCCAGTAGTTTACATTCATTACTTCTTCTAGCACTTCTATGGCTACCTCTTCAAAAGGTGCTCGCATTGAGATGCCCGCATTGTTTATGAGTATATCTATACTTCCTAACTGGTCTATAGCGGTAGCCATAAGGTTTTCGCAATCAGCACGATTTCTTACATCGCATTGTATAGTCACTATTGTACTTTTATAGGAAGAAAGACTTTGTTTTAAATCGTTTAAGTTTTCAAGATTTCGAGCAGCTATGGCCACATTGGCACCTACCTGAACAGCAGCGATAGTTAATGCTTTGCCAATACCGGAAGAGGCTCCGGTTATTACAATATTCTTTCCTGTAAGTTGGTCCACTTATCTTATTTTTTCCACTTTATGCTGCAACCTACAGCAGGTACTTCTGGAAAATCTGGCTCCATTCCATCGAGGGTATCTTCTATGGCATCTTCTAAATACACCTGAGTTACCATAGCATGATGTTCCCAATTATCGTCTATAGCTCCTTGATAGACCAACTCTCTACTACTATTGAAAACAAAAGCTTCTGGTGTGCGAGTAGCACCTAGTTTTTTGGCTACAAGTTGATTCTCATCATACAAGTAAGGAAAGGGGATATCGAGTTCTTTTTGAAGGGTTTGCATAGCCTCAAAAGAATCTGCAGGATATTGATCTGCATCATTAGGATTAATGGCTAAAATCATCAAATTGTCCTCTTCGTATTTATTGTACATTTCTTTGAGTCTTCTCCAATAGGCTCTAGCGTATGGGCAGTGATTGCAAGTTACTACAAGTACTAATGCAGTTCTATCTGCAAAAGTATATTTGTCATATATCTTTTTATCAGTGCCTTTCAGCTCAAAGTCGAACAGTTTTTTTCCTATCTCCATTTAGCCGCAAAGTTAATAGAATAGGGGTAATGATTAGAAGGTTTTTTGGACGGTTTCTTTAAAGGGGTTTAAATACAAAATCCAATACGTTTTCACGTATTGGATTTTTTTATTGAAGTGGGAACAAGCCTAAAGTAGTGTTCTTGCAATCAGGCGTATTCTACCTAAGCCTCCTTTTCTTCTTTCTTAGGTTTTGCCTTTTCTTTTTTGAAAGTAAGTTCATCTTTCTTCTTGTCAAAACCTACTTTTATCAAATCTCCTTCTTTTATCTCCGTCTTTAGAATTTCTTCTGCTAATGGATCTTCTAGGTATTTTTGTATCGCACGGTTAAGTGGTCTAGCTCCAAAATCAGAGTCAAACCCTTTCTCGGCTAAATAACCCAATGCTTCTTTAGATAACTTGATGTCAAATCCTATTTGCTTGATTCTTACTACAAGCTCCTGAATACTAAGCAATAGTATTTTTTCTATATCCTCTTTTTCAAGTGAGTTAAATACGATTACATCATCTACTCTATTCAAAAATTCTGGAGAGAAGAAGCGTTTTAGTGCATTCTCAATAACTCCTTTGGAATTAAGGTCAGCACTTTCAGATTTAGCTGTAGTCCCAAAACCAACACCTGCCCCAAAATCTTTGAGCTGACGACTTCCTATATTAGAAGTCATGATAATGATGGTATTACGGAAATCTACTTTTCGTCCGAGACTATCTGTTAAGAATCCTTCGTCTAATACTTGAAGCAATAGATTGAAAATATCTGGGTGAGCTTTTTCTATCTCATCAAAAAGGATAACTGAATATGGTTTACGTCTTACTTTTTCGGTAAGTATACCACCTTCCTCATAACCCACATATCCTGGAGGAGCTCCTACTAGTCTAGATACAGCAAATTTTTCCATGTACTCACTCATATCTATTCGCAATAGTGCTTCTTTGGAGTCGAATAGGTATTTGGCTAGAGATTTTGCCATCTCTGTTTTACCTACACCTGTACTTCCTAAAAATATGAATGATCCTATCGGTTTGTTAGGCGATTTTAGACCAGCTCTAGTTCTTTGTATGGCTTTAGTAAGCTTTGCTACTGCTTTATCTTGACCTATTACATTGGCTTTAAGCTCGTCACCCATTTTGAGCAATCTGTTTCCTTCTTTTTGAGCGATTCTCTTAGTCGGGATGCCAGTCATCATAGCTATTACATCAGCTACGTCGTCTTCTTCTACTTTGTATCGTTGAGTTTTACTTTCTTCTTCCCAGTCAGATTTGGCAGACTCCAAACTTTCGAGCAATGATTTTTCTTTGTCTCTCAGTCTAGCCGCCTCCTCATACTTTTGACTTTTAACCACTCGATTTTTTTCTTCCTTTATCTCTTCTATTTTCTTTTCGAGTTCTAGGATATCTTGTGGTACGTGTATGTTACTCAAGTGTACTCGAGCACCTACTTCATCTAATACGTCTATTGCCTTATCCGGCAAGTAGCGGTCTGTAATGTATCGTACACTCATATTCACACAAGCAGTCAAAGCTTTTTCTGTATACTCTACGCTGTGATGATCTTCGTATTTACCTTTTATATTAGTAAGTATTTCTAGTGTTTCTTCTGGTGTAGTAGGCTCTACCATCACACTTTGAAATCTTCTTTCTAATGCACCATCTTTTTCTATGTATTGGCGATACTCATCTAGAGTAGTAGCTCCCACACACTGTATCTCTCCTCGAGCTAGTGCTGGTTTGAACATATTAGAAGCATCTAGTGAGCCACTGGCTCCACCTGCACCTACTATAGTATGTATCTCATCTATGAAAAGTATTACGTCATCCGTTTTTTCGAGCTCTGTCATTACAGCTTTCATTCGCTCTTCGAACTGACCTCTGTATTTGGTGCCTGCTACTAAACTAGCTAGATCCAATGTTACTACTCGCTTGTCAAATAGTACTCTAGATACTTTACGCTGCGTGATACGAAGTGCTAGACCTTCTGCTATCGCAGTTTTACCTACACCTGGCTCACCTATAAGTACAGGATTGTTCTTTTTACGTCTACTCAGTATCTGAGACACACGTTCTATTTCTTTATCTCTGCCAACAATAGGGTCCAATTTGTCAGCCTCTGCCAATTTAGTCAGGTCTTTACCAAAATTATCAAGTACTGGTGTCTTGCTTTTGCTCTTGGTTCCTGGCTTACTTGGTGTTGCAGATTTACCTGTTTCTTCATTATAAAAATCCTCTGGACTGTCGGTACTCATCTCTATAGCAGTATCAGGAAGTTTGTCTTCCATCGCATTTTTAAAGAGATCGTAATCCACTCCAAATTGATTTAATATTTGCGAAGCAATATTATCTTCATCTCTCAGAATAGAGAGCAATAGATGTTCTGTTCTGATAACATCATCCTTGAATATTTTAGCTTCTAAGTAAGTGATTTTTAGGGCTTTCTCAGCTTGCTTGGTCAGTGGTATATTACCAATATTGGTAGACTTGCTCGTAGTGTCGCGTATGCTATCTTCTACTGCTTTTTTTAGTCTAAGCATATCAATACCCATCGATTTTAGATGGCGTATAGCTTTACCATCTCCTTGTCTTATAAGACCTAAAAGTAGATGCTCCGTACCTATATAACTATGCCCGAGACGAATAGCTTCTTCCCTGCTAAATTGTATTACTTCTTTTACTCCTGGCGAAAACTGTGCTTCCATTATTATTAATTGAAACAAATATAAGACCAAAGTGATGTGGCAGTCTACCATATTATTATCACATTTAGTAAATGACCACAATTTTAGAAATATGGACTATGCTGCGAATTAAGTTATCCCTACTAGCTACGTTGAAAACTATGTAGGGTTTAATAATGAGGTGTTTGTAACGTAGTTGAATTATGCTGTAGATAGCGTAAATTTGTGGAACACAATTAGGGCGAAAATGCGGGTGTTGATAAGATGGAGTTGATGTTCAGTTGATTATAATTATATTTAGTGCTTATCAACGTTTCACGCACATTTTGGGCTTGTATGTGTATAACTAAGGGTATGCAAGGATTGTGTATTTCTCTGGGTATCCAAATTGGATTACAGACCTACATTTGAATGCCTTAAAATAGATAATAGTATTAACAACAAACACGGTTACAAATAAACAATATGGAGAAAAAACGAGCTACGGCGAAAAAGAAAAGCACTTTTGGAAATATGGATATGTCCAAACTGCAGCCACAAGCTCGTGATCTAGAAGAAGCAGTTTTGGGTGCATTGATGCTAGAAAAGCACGCTCCTGAAAAAGTAGCTAGTTATTTAAAGGCAGAAGCATTTTATGTAGATGCACATCAATTGATATATGGAGCTGTTATCTCTTTGTTTACCCTCGGTCATCCTGTAGATATACTTACAGTTACAGAGCAACTCAGAAAGGATGGAACGCTAGAATCTGCTGGAGGTGCCTATTACATTACTTCTCTTACCAATAAAATAAGTAGTGCCGCCAACATAGAGTACCACGCTCATATTGTTATTCAAAAAAGTATCCAGCGTCAACTCATTACCGTGGCTGGCGAAATAGGGGAGAAGGCCTTCGAAGAAACTTCGGATGCATTCGAACTTCTAGATCAGTCAGAGAAGCAACTGTTTGAAATAAAGAACAGTACGATGACTAAAAACTACGATGAGGTGAGCGACCTGATAGCTAAAGCAATAAAGGATATAGAAGAATCTACAGCCGATGGCGAAGGTTTGACAGGTATCCCAACAGGCTTTACTGAGCTAGATCGTATGACCTCTGGCTGGCAAAAAAGTGATTTGATTATTCTAGCTGCTCGTCCAGGTATGGGTAAGACCGCTTTTGTGCTCAGCATGGCACGAAATGCTGCTGTACTTGCTAATAAAAGTGTTGCAATATTCTCGCTAGAGATGAGTAGTATGCAGCTAGTAAAGAGGCTAATAGCTTCTGAAGCTGAACTCTCTTCTGAGAAAATAAGAAGTGGAAAACTAGAAGAACATGAGTGGCAGCAGCTACATACCAAAATAAGTACTATAGAAGATGCTAAGCTATTTATAGACGATACGCCTGCACTATCTGTACTGGAACTAAAGGCAAAAGCTCGTAGACTCAAAAGTAATCGTCAGTTAGATATGATTATCATTGACTACCTGCAGCTGATGCGTGCTGAGGAAGGCAATAAAAATGCAGGCAATAGAGAGCAAGAAATATCCTACATATCTAGGTCGCTCAAAGGACTAGCTAAGGAGTTAGATATTCCTATAATAGCACTAGCTCAGTTAAGTAGAGCAGTGGAGCAACGTCAAGACAAACGACCGGTACTTTCTGACCTTAGAGAGTCTGGATCTATAGAGCAAGATGCGGATTTGGTGACGTTTATTTTCCGTCCGGAGTATTATGGTATTACGCAAGACGAAGAAGGGAACGATAATACAGGCCTAACAGAGATCATCATAAGAAAGCACAGAAACGGTTCGCCGGGTACTGTTAATCTTAAGTTTGTGAAGCACTTCGGTAAGTTTACCGACTGGGGATATAGCGACTATGGCGATGATACCATCCAAGATTCTAGCGTTACTTTCGGAAGTAAGATGAATGATATGTCTCCTTTTGAACCAGGAGAGGATATGCCGTTTTAAATTCGTTATTAATAGGCCCTAGTAAATAGTTATCTGCCTACTCCCCATATCGCCTTCAGCGTTAGTAAGAGTTAGAATGTAGTTAGCTGCGGGTAGTTTTATGTCTAGCTCAATTTTCTTGTTCACACTTCGATATAATTCACTCTGAAAATTAGGTCCTCCTCGGCTGACAAGCTGCCCGCCGATTGTACTAAGTTTTACTTGATAGTCGCCTCCTTTTGGTACTGCTATGGTAATATTTCCATCACTCGGATTAGGGTAGATTTCGAATCTCAAATCTAATGTCTCATATCTCTTATCTATTCCCGCGAAGCCGACATTAAAACTATCACTCAACTCACTCTCACAGCCATATTCTGAGATTAGCTGCACTTGCCAGTAGCCGTTGCTATCTGGGGTGAGCTTTGAGTCAGTAGTCGTATTTTTCAAGCTGCCATTGAAATACCAGCGATACTCAGCTGCCACTATGCTACTTTCTAGTTCTTGTCCACTTCTGCTAATTACTGATTTACTCGGTCTAGCTTCTTCTCTTATTGCAATGGTATCCCACATCTGACAAAAGGTTTTGTTGGTCAGTTTCACGATGTAGGTTCCAGCCGTATCCACTAAAAGGGTGTCGGTATGAAAATGGTCATAGTCCACAATAGGACCTAAACTTTCATCAAGATTAGGTTCTTCATCGTTCCAATGAATACAATGCATATCAATTGGAGCCTGCAAGGTCAAGTTGATAGAGTCCCCTGTGCAGTAGAAGGTGTCTTTTCCCAATACATCATTTTTCCACTTTGGCCGAATGGTTAATGTCTTAGTAACTGTATCACTGCGAGTAGCAGTGCTGGCTATGTGGCTCACTTCCCATTTACCAGTATCAGAAAAAGGATACTTGCAATGTTTGGTAAATAAAGAGTCGGATACTGACCCTTTTTCAAATATCCATTTCCAAGAAGTAGCTTGTAGTGTATCTCTACCTTCAAAATTATACGAATGTCCCCAACAGTCTTCAGTATACGCAAAATCTATGCTTGGAGTGTAGAAATAGGAGGCATTGAAGTTGGGGAGGCTATAATGTGACTCGCCGGTAGTCAGTATAATTGAATCTTTAGTGAAACTGCCTTCAGAATCAATAATTGACAGTGTATTTCCTACTGGTTCGGATACAATAATATTGTCATTGAAAGTTAATTGAAGCCCCGTAATATCTTTCTTTAGGTAAGAAGATATTTCTATTAGTGTTTTTTCAGTTGTGTGGTATTTATATAATTTTCCTTGCGTATTAGATAAAAAAAGTGAGGTGCCACCATTGTTAAAAGATGCCCCGTACGGACGAAAAATATTAAGTGATGTATCAAATTTCACCGTTCCCTCTTCTTGAGAAAACACATATAGATCGGCTCTATTCTCAAAAGGATTGCAAATAGCATCAACCATTAATGTACCATTATTCGAGAATTTTAATTGGCCTTGCGAGCTTGCTTTTACACTTACATCGTAATTTGTAACACCCCTGGCAAGGACTGGACAACAAATTTTGGAAGTGTCTTTTAATAAAAAAGAGTAAAATTGATTCCCTGAATACATGTGAGATACATACCACTGATCTCTGGCGTTATGGTGATTTAGCGTATTGCCTTTTTCAGTCCCTAATGACTGAACCAATGTTTTACTAATTTCCGTAGCACCAAAGTTGCTATTGAACTTAACCTTGTAGTAATAAGTCTTTGACTCAGCAGCTCCCGCATCAGTATTAGTGAAAATGTGATATATGGAATCAGAAGAACGTGAAGGAATTAATGAAACAGCCTGCGTTGCAGATTGTCTACCTAACAACGGATTAGCTGAATTAACTACAACACCCGAATTATTCCATATCCTAATACCATCTGTATAAAAATGTAATTCGCCGTCTTGCCCAGTGGCAACAGCAGTTCCTTCCCAATGGTTTGTTTTTCCATTTGATAGTTGAGTTATAGAATCGTTTTTAAACTTTAAGGCAGCATTTGTACCAAAATACCAATTTGTGGTTCTTAATTTATCGGGATTCGTCTCTGGAGTCTGAGCATCGACTTTATTACTTATTAAAATAATAAAACAAATAGATATGAACTTCATAGTACGTTGCACGGTGTAAAGATACTTGTAAATGCACTTATGTTGCATTTAGACTTAGCTTACTCCGTCACAAATTTCCCTTTCATTCTACCCCAGTGACCAGGATAGGAGCAGATAAACTCGTACTCGCCCGCTGCGGGTGTAGTGAAGGTGAAATATACTGTCTCGCCCATAGGAGCTAGTGCTGAATACGCTATGACCCTTTTATCCTCAGGGTTCACATATGAATTATCCTTGAACTTTAGGCCCTCTTGACCTACGTCTGCACCCGTTCCTTGTTCTACTATTACCATATTGTGAGGCATCGTAGGATCTGTACCCGCGTTTTCTAGTGCTATGGTGATTTGCTTGTTAGCAGGCACTGCAAGCGTGGCTATATCAAATCGCATTTCAGCCATGTTAGCACCTAGAGCCTGCACTAGTATAGTGTCACTCGTATTTACAGGTGTTTTTGCTTCTATGGTTTCAGTTGGGGTTTCTTGTTCCTCTTCTTGAAACTGATTACTGCTGCCTCCGCACGCCCATAGTGTGCTGCATATTGCTATTATGTATAGATATTTCATTACTTTTTAAATATTCCTTTTAGTTTGTACTCTGCTTGTTTCTTTAGATCTTCTTTCTTCTTATCTGCCTCTTGTTGCAGTTTATCAGCAGCTTCTTTTTTACGTAGTGCTATCTCGGCTTCTAGTTTAGCTTTGGCTTCTTCTGCTCGCTTTTTAGTCTCCTCTTTTATCTTATTCACCTCATCGGTAGCACGTTCTTTAGCTTCATCTTTCTTCTGAGCTACTTCTGTATTAACCGCGTCTTTAAGATTTTGTTTTAATGATTTCTTAATCTCTTTTAGATTTAGTTTTATCTCTGGCTTTTTGTAAGAGCCACCTATCTGTATAGCGAGATCTAGGAAATCTTTTGGGTTTAGTTGTAAGTTACTAAAACGAGTGCCCGCCGTTAATCCATTGATAATATTCGTCTCGTTTTTGATGTATGAGCTTGGTACGCTCAGTATCCCTTTGTAGTCTATGGATCCATCTAACTTAGATATGCCGTCTATAGATAGCTTAGAGCTGTCTATAAATACGTCAAATGGTGACACGAAGAGTTTACCATCCTTGATGTTAAACTTGACCAAGAAATCTCTTAGCTTTTGCACGTTAAAATGGTTCGTACCTAGTTTAGTATCTATGCCTTTTAATACTTCTAGTTTTTCTACTACTATTTTTTCTAAGCTCAATGAACCGCCTACGTTTATACTCTCTAGCTTGGGAGACATATCGTTATTGAGCTCTGTGGCTATGTTTAGTTTTGCCGTAGTCATAGCTTGTACCTGCTCAGCTATAGGTGCGAAAGCTCTTACTACTTTAAACTTACTGAGTAAGTCTGCTATCTTTAAATCAGAGTACGATATATCAAAATTGGCCAGTGGTTTTGTAATATCATACACATACGCACCTTCTAGGTTTATTCTTCCTCCTAGCAAATCTGTGGATACATTATGCAGCTGAAGTGTACGATTTTTTACACCAAATTTCCCGCTGAAATTGCTTAGTTCCAGGTCATCATAAATAAGCTTTTGGATAGAGGTCGTAAGGTCCAGGTCTACATTGCCAGGGACTTCTACTAGTGTCATCTCTATGGTTTCTTCATCTGTTTCGCTTTCAGATATAAAATCGTTGGCATTGAACCTTGAAGAAGTAAGCACTGCAGAACCTGTGAGGGTTTGCTCGCTAAGTGCATAGGCAAAGAAGTTATCAAACGAACCAGAAAAATTGATGTCGTTGTTTCCTACTTGCCCTTCGAAAACAGGGATATTTACACTTTGATTTTGTACCACAACAGTGGCCGTTTTTACGTCCAAAACTTCGTTCATATCAGTAGACTTATAATGAAGGTTCTGAACTTGTAAATCTCCATTTGCTTTAAATTTATCAATGGCAGATGCACTAATGTCGTCTACTCTTCCAGCTATTTGTATATCTGTGGTAAGATTGCCAGAGAGTTCTGTGCCCGGCATAGGAACTATTTTAGTAAGGTTAGTCAGATCTATTTTTCCTTTAGCATCTGCATCTATCAGCATATTACCAAAAAGGTCTTGCATCTTTAGTTTTAGATCAAAAGGGTCGTTAGCCATTTTAAAATGCATCTTAGGAATATCTACTACAGTACCGTCTGTATTGCCATCTCGGCTGTATACGTGCAAGTCTAGGTTAATATCTTCAGCTGGTAAGGCTAGATCCGGGTACTTGAAATAGCCATTGTCTATTTGCAGTTTTAGGTCGTAGGCTGGGAATAGCTTATCATTCATAGTTCCTTTAAAAATGGCATTCATTTTAGCAGCACCTTTAGTTTGCATAGAGGCAAAGTCTGAGGTATAGATAGCGGGTATCAGAGTAAGGAATTGGTTCAGGTCAGAACTTGCGGAGCTGGTCACTAAATCGAATATCATATCCTCTGCTTGCAAGGCTACAGACCCAGTGAGTAGTGCTTGAAGTCCATTGATGGTTAGTTTATTATCTGGGAAAGAGTAGATACTTTCTTTTAGATTAATTTCAATATCGCCGCTGTGAGTTATTGCCCATTTATTGAGATATGCTACTTTATCATAAACTACTAGTGCCTCATCTACAGATGTGTTAGCAGCCAATATGAAATTCTCTGTATTGAAATTGCCAGACGACTTGTGGTTTAGTCCTTTGAGCTGTAAGTCTACTCCTGAGGCCACATCCAAATAGTCAAAAGTAGCATCTATTATTTCTACCTTGGCTAACTCAAAGTTGAGGGCTTCAGATTCTTCTTCAGATGTAGTAGTATCTTTGAGCAGGTCCCAATTGTACGTGCTATCATTTAAAAACTCCATATGCAGATATGGCTTTTCTAGGGCAATAGACTTGAAGATATACTTCTGTTCCTTATAAAATTTCATCAGGTCAAACGAAACCTCTAGTTTCTCTGTAAATAGAAACGTGTCAGTACTAAACGTGCTATCGTTGTTTATGAGTGAGAGTTGATTGAGCGTTAGATTCAGATTAGGAAAAGACTTGAAAATATTGATACCTACGTTTGGTGAAAAATCTAAAGTGGCTGTTAAGTTTTTATTGGCTTCGTCTTTTACCATAGCTATTATCTTATCCTTAAATAAATAAGGTAAAAAAATAGCTGACCCTGCTAATAAGACAAAAAGAATGGCGATGCTTAAAACGTATTTTTTCATAGGAACTGCTGCGTGTTTACTAATGTTGGTGCAAGTTTACAACACCAAGTCTATACGCAACCAATACGTTGGTCGATTTTCTAGTAAATTTTGAATGTAAAAGTCAGTCCCCAGTAGCCATAACCATCATTGGTATCTGAATAGGATCGTTTGCCTACTTGATTCCCTGGGTTGGAGAGGGTAGGAGCTACTTGGCCAGCAAGCTGAGGATTAGCCTGTGCTAGTGAATCTCCGTCTGGATATAAATCGGCACCTACATCATCAAGATAATCTGTAAAAATTTTGTTGTAAGTATAAGAAAGGGATACGATAGTTTTTTGAGTAATATGTCTTTTTATAGAGGCTCCAAATGGGATTCCATACATAATTTTTTTGTAAGCTAATCGGGTCTCACCATCTCTAGCTAGTACATATTTTCCACCATCTAAAGTCTGTCCGCCAGTTCCTATTTCCCTTAGATTATACCATTCATTATCGCCTTCTGTTTTAGCTTGTGGATTGAAATAGTAGACACTAGCACCTGCAAGTATACTG
>Ga0307993_1000309_pt1 | contig 16740 bp, 18 predicted proteins | sample EllFjometagen260_FD_203163 | JGI IMG/M metagenome (GOLD analysis project Ga0307993, IMG submission 203163) | Marine microbial communities from Ellis Fjord, Antarctic Ocean - #260 | ecosystem: Environmental > Aquatic > Marine > Unclassified | place: Southern Ocean | collected 2014-11-02 | reverse complement strand
TGTAAGCAGAGAGAAATAATATGAGCTACACGATGACTTACGACAGCTTACTGGTAGATCTTAGGCGCTATTTAGAGCGAGGGTTTACTCAGGATAGCGATCAAATAGTGTTTGATCAACTCCCACGTTTAATTACCCTGGGAGAGAGGCGTATTGCGCGTGAGCTTAAAATAGAAGGATTCATCCGGGCAGTTAATCTACCGCTGGCGATTGGAGTATCAACGTATTTAAAGCCTGACCGATGGCGCGACACTATATCGATGAATATTTCTGGAAAGTCTATATTTGCGCGATCTTACGAATACTGCCGCAACTATTGGACAAACGAATCTGAGACTGCCACGCCTGAATTTTATGCAGATTACGACTATCAGCATTGGCTAATAGTTCCGACTCCTAATGCTGCAAGCACAATGGAAATACTTTATTACGAGCAGCCAGCTCTTTTGGGAGATGATTTCCAAAGTAATTGGCTGACAGAATATGCGCCTGATGTCTTATTATATGCCGCACTTCTGGAAGCAGCTCCATTTTTAAAAAATGACGAACGAGTTGCTATGTGGACTGGAATGTATGATCGTGCAGCGCAAGCGCTGAATGGCGAGGATTTAAGTAAGATTATGGACAGATCAGCAAGCAGGAGTGAAGCATAATGCCAAGTTATACCGATGTTTTTGGTGGGGCCAATATATACCCAAGTGAAATAAGCTACAGCTCGGTTGCTTTAACTGCCAGCATTGTTCTTAGCTGGCCAGAAGAAACGTCTACAAACGTCAATTTAGCCACTAGGATCATGGATGTTACGCCATCTGCGATAAACTTTAACATTACCCTACCTGACGCCACAAAAAGTGGTACAGGTAATACGATATTATTTAACAATAAAGGTAGCCATACATTTACGGTTTTAAACGCTGGCGGTGTTCAAGTCGGTACAATCGCTGCGGGACAAATTTGGCAAGTTTACTTAACTAGTAATACTAGCGTAAACGGCACTTGGCAAATCCTGCAGTATGGAGCCACCACATCGAGCGCGAACGCCTCGGCATTGGCTGGCACAGGCATTGTTGCTGTTGGCACTGTTTTATCTCAGTCAGTACCTATTACAGCATTTAACTCGAACTATACTGCTGGCGATAATGATCGAGCAAGGATGTACAACTGGACTGGAGCTGGAGGTGTTTTGACACTACCAGACCCTACTATTGTTGGCGATAATTGGTTTCTCTATCTGCGTAATTCAGGATCAGGCCAAGTTGCGGTAACGCCAACAGGCAGTGTTCAGATTGATGGTACGTCTCCGCTTCCTTTTCAGCCTGGAGAGTCAGCAATAGTTGCTTCTGATGGTACTAATTTCTACACTATAGGATTTGGTAAATCAGCGACTTTCGCATTTGATTACACAGTAATTGATGTGCCCGGATCGGGCAACTTTGTGTTGTCTGGAGCCCAGCTAAATAGAGTTGCTTATCGATTCACTGGAGCGCTCACAGGCGCTAGAAACATTATTATACCTGCAACTGTTCAACAGTATTGGATTGATAATCGAACTACTGGGTCACATACATTCACAGTAAAAGTTAGCGGAACCACAGGTGTTACTTTGAGCACCAATGAGCGCGGTATATTTTATTGCGATGGTAGTGTGATCTTAGATGCTGACACTGCAACTATTGGCGTACCTATTTCTATCGCCAATGGCGGTACTGGAGCCACCTCCGCAGGAGCTGCATTAATAAATTTGGGCGGTAAATCTACAGGTATCGCTATATTTGAGTCTGTAAATCAACGGACTGCATGGACCGCGATTGGACCAGCAGACGGAGGCACTTACTAATATGCCTATTCAAACAGCTGTATTAAAATCATCTCCAGGAATCAAAAGAGATGGAACCAAGTTTGAGGGTGATAATTATACGGATGGTCAGTGGGTGCGCTGGCAAAGAGGGCTTCCTCGCAAAATGGGTGGATACAAAACTACTCAGAAATTATTACAAGAAATAAGCCGTGGATTTTCTACGTTTACGCAGATGCTATACGTCTACTGTCATTCGGGCAGCGCAAATAAATTAGAGCGATTTACGCTAGACGCTACAAGTAACAGTTCAGTTATTACCGACAGAACACCTGTTGCTGTAGGCGCATATGGAACTGTAACTTTGGCTGGCGCTAGCGGATCAGTAAGTATGATTGCTGTCAATGGCGTTGACATTATGTCTGGAGCTGTGGCCTTTAACAGTACATTAAATCAAACAGCAACAGATGTTGCCTCCAATATCACTGCATTTAACTCAACGCCAAATTACACTGCTGCGGCAGTAGGCGCGGTAATCACCATTACTTCAGTTACCACAGGTGATCAGGTTAATGGATTTATCATTACCAACACATTAACCACGCTTACGTCTACTTTAGTGAAATTCGACTACGGATCTGATCCTCTGCTAGCAAATCCTTTCAACTATTGGATGTTTGATGTCCAATATGCCTCATCTACTAATCAAAACTATTTAATAGCCTCAGTGGCACCAAATGGTACTTGTGTGTGCAATGATCAGGATGGTCAAATATTCTTTGGAGAAGTCTTAGGAACTGGCGATTTGAAAAGCATACCACTTCCTCCAAACGCTAATGTGACTGGCGGAATTGTTAGTCTTCATCCTTACTTATTTTATTATGGTACTGATGGCATTATTGGCTGGTCAGTTCCTGGAGAGCCAACGGATTTAACTGGTTCAGGTAGCGGCCTAGCTCGCGTCTGGGGGCAAAAGATCATCAAGGGTCTACCAATGAGAGCGGGATCTGGAACGGCCCCTGCAGGAATATTTTGGGCGTTTGACGCGGTATTAAGGGCTACTTTTACAGGCGGATCAACAGTATTCCAGTTTGACATTATTGCGACCGGCACTTCAATTATGTCTCAGTTCTGCGTGGTAGATTACGATGGAGTATTTTACTGGGCTGGCGTAGATAGATTCTACATGTTTAACGGTGTAGTGCGCGAAGTACCAAACAGCATGAATCTTAATTACTTTTTTGACGGCATTAACGTCAACGAGCAAAGCAAAACATTCTGTTTTCAAGTGCCAAAATACGGCGAGATTTGGTGGTGTTATCCTCGCGGAACAGCGACAGAATGCACCCACGCTGTTGTGTATAACGTGCGAGAGCAGACTTGGTATGATACTGAGCTCCCTAACGATGGAAGGTCTGCTGGACACTTTAACAACTCATTTGCTGCCCCAGTTCTCACAGGCGTTAAAAATGATGGCGGCGGCTATAAAGTTTGGCGTCATGAGTTTAAATCTGATGAGTATGATGGCCCATCAGTAAGACCCATTAAGTCTAACTTTGAGACAGCTGACTTATCTACCCTAGTTACTGGAAATAATAGATATTTACGCTGCACAACGATTGAGCCGGACTTTGTGCAAAGCGGTCCGATGACTGTTAATATAACGGGAAGAGCTAACGCAAGAGCGCCAGAAGTGGTCAGTACAACATTTGAGTTTCCTGAGTCGGCCTCTGAACCTTATCAGCAGATAGTTATGCTAAAAGAGCAGAGAAGAGAGCTTAGAGTTAAGTTTGAAAGTAATGAGCTGTACGGAGATTATCAAATGGGCCAGATCATCGCGCACTTTGACAGCGGTGATGGTACGGATCTAGGATGAGTCTTAGTGTTACGCTCCCAGTTGGTATTGGTCTCAAGGACTGGGCTGACTGCCTAATCACTGATTTTGATGCTTTTGGCGTTTACCAGCCACTAGATGATGTGAATAAGTGGCAAGATTGGGCTATGCAGTACATGCGATCTAGTAACTTAGTGGAAGACTTTCCAGATCCGTATAGTTACGCTATTACGGACTGGCGAGAATGGGCAGAGAGGTTTGTTCAAACAACATTATGAAATATATTGGCTATCAAGACGAAGAAATGGCAGAAAAATGGGCAAGAAAATACTTAGGAATTAAGAGCGCTCCTAGTGTTTTTAGAGCGTTATCGGCTGTTGATGATGCTGGCGAATTTACGTGTGTTATTTTGCTAACAAATTTTACTAAAAGAAATATAGACATAAACATTGCCGCCACTTGTCAATGGACGCCAAAGGCGACTATTAAAATGTTTAACGGCTTATTTAAAATGGTTTTTGATGAACTCAAAGCAGTTAGGACCACAGCATTGGTTGCTGCCAGTAATACAGATTCTCAGAAATTCTGCGAGCATTTGGGATTTCTAAAAGAAGGGACAATGAGAAAAGCATACGATGACGATGAAGACATGTTTATTTATGGCTTTCTTAATAATGAATACAGAAAACACGACTGGTGTAGGAGTTAAATAAATGCGGGAACAAATTATAGAGTTCGCTAGTCAGAGTCCAGAGTTCAGTCAAGGCATTGATGTCATAGAAGAGCGTCTGTCTCGCACAGCTATGGTCCCAGAGGACTTAGACGAAGCGATTGAGATGCTTGAAGCGGCTCTTCAGAATCCTGAAATGTACGCTGAAATGGTTCAAGCGTCTATTGAAGACGGCTTAATCGATGAAGGCGATGCTCCTGCTGAATTTAATGCTGAATTTATTATATCTATTCTGATTGCACTTTACGGACTACAAGATCGAGGTACGGCACAAGGTTTTGCCCGTGGCGGTCTAATGGTCGCTGGAAGACATTTAGCTAATCAAGGGCAAGGTGGTGACAGTATGCTGGCCCACATTAATCCTCGTGAAGCTGAAGTGTTACGAAGGATGGGTGGCCAAGGCACGACAAACCCAAACACTGGATTAGTAGAATATAAAAGTTTAAAAAAGATATTCAAGACGGTTCTTCCTGTTGCTCTGACGGTTTTTGGTGGTCCGCTAGCGAAGGGTATTGGTGAGGCTATGGGCTTTATGAGCTCTATGGGTTCGGCAATTGCAGGCAACGCAGTTCTTGGCGCAGGCACAGCAGCATTGACTGGTGGAGACCCTTTACGTGGCGCAGTAATGGGTGGTATTTCTGGAGGCGTTGGTGGTGCAGCAGGTCAAGCTGTTAATAAAGGTCTTGGTTTAGGATTAACATCACCAGGAGCAATAGCAACGCTGGGAAGCGGTTTAGTCGGCGGTGCAGCAGGAGCTATTTCAGGAGAGGGTTTTGCTCAAGGTGCGTTACAAGGCGCAGGTGGACAGCTTCTCAAAAACTTTGCAGGAACAGGCTCTAGCGCCGGACCTCAGTCAACACTAGCTAATGCATTTCAAACTGGCGTTGATCAAACTGGTAACATGCTCACTGCAGGCTACAAGCCTCAAGAAGCTGTTGTTGGTGGAGCGACAGCAGGTCTATTTACTGCAGGACAGTCTTTGTTGTCTCGTCCTAAGCCATCTGAGTCTGTTGTTAGTGGATTAAAAGACGAGAAAAACACATTTGCTGGCCGTAAAGATTACAGCGGCAATAAAGACGTAGGATTCCAGTTTAGAATGCAAGGCAATGACAGCGTCGGTCCTTTAGTCAACAAGATTAGTGGAGACAAAATCACTGGCTACTATGACGGTCAAGCTTACACAAACGGCATTCCTAATACGCCAGACACATTTGCTGCTGCTTCGAGCGCCCAGTCTCCTCTTGGAGAAGACTTTACTGCTGGAATAATGAGCTCTCCAAATGTTGCTGCAGAGCCCTACAGGTTAGGAACTGCTGGTAATAGCCCGGCTTTGCCTGAGCAGGGATTCCTTGCCAACGCTATGGACTACTTGAAAGAAGATCCTTTAAGGACTACTGGCTTAGGAATTTTGGCCGCTGGAGCCATAGAAGCTCCTGAAGATGTTAGTATGGCTATTGAGAAAATGTCTCCACAGCAAAAAGAATACTTTAATAGACCTCTTCAGTCTTGGGACTGGGATGCCATTCGGGCTGACGCCAACCGAGCTAATATGTCTTTGACGGAGTATATGGCGGGGAATTTTAACAATATGACTTCTGGACAGTATAATATGCAGTCTACGGGCGATGGTTTTAACGGTTACTATCGAGGCGGCCCGATGCGTATGAATCAAGGCGGTCCGTTAAGCCAAGCATCTCGCTATGTAAGAGGTGGAGGTACAGGTAGATCTGATGAAATACCAGCTTATTTGTCCGATGGCGAGTTTGTAGTTGATGCAGAGACTGTTGCTATGCTGGGCGATGGCTCTAGCAAAGCAGGTGCAGCGGCACTTGATACAATGAGAGAAAATATCCGATCTCACAAAGGCAAAGTCTTAGCTAAAGGAAAGTTTAGTCCTAACGCTAAATCCCCATTACAGTATTTAAAAGGAGCATCAAATGGGTAGTATTTTTGAAGGAAGCCCTCAAAGTGCAACATCTTATAGCGCCAGTACCAGTGAAACGCCAGAGTGGATGCAGGATGCGATTTACAACCAAGTAAATTGGGCTACAAACATAGCTAATAAACCTTATGAGGCGTATGCATTGCCTACTGTTGCTGAATTATCTCCACTGCAACAGCAAGCCTACACTGGTATTCAGAACGCACAAGGAGCTTATAAAGAAAATTTCGGTAAAGCTCAAACTGGCATGGAAGGCATGTCTACAGCAGGAACTGCTGGAGCGTTGGGCACTGCTCAAGCTAATTATTTAAGAGACGATCTGGTTGGTCAGAATCTAAACGCTGGGCAAAAGCTTTTTGATCAAGCTGGTGCGTTAGATATTTCTGGCTCAGCATCTCCCTACTTAACTCAAGCGGCAGGTATGAGCGCGTCTAATGCGTCTAACCCGTATCTTCAGGCTGGAACATCGGCTAGTGGCATGAATGCGGCGAATCCGTACATAAACCAATCTCAGAGCACCACTGCTCAGGCATTAGCTGACAAAGCTCTTAATGCGGCTAATCCTTATTTACAGCAGGCGTCTCAGTCTTCTGTGTCGAATATCGATCAGTACATGAATCCGTATCAGACCAATGTCATGGATGCGCTGGCACAGCAAGGTACTAGGAATTTGACCGAGAACTTGCTTCCCGGAGTTTCTGACTCGTTTATAAGAGCCGGACAATTTGGCAGTCGAGGCATGGGTGAATTTGGATCTAGGGCTCTAAGAGACACGCAAGAGTCTGTTCTAAGGCAGCAGGCTCCGATGATGCAGCAAGGTTACGCTCAAGCGATGCAAGCTTCAGCTGCTGACAAGGCTCGTCAGGCTAGTCTTGCCGGTACAGTAGGAAGCATTTCCGGCGCTGATTTAGGTCGCACACTGCAAGGTGCTTCTCAGTACGCTAATTTAGGTCAACAAGCAGGCCAGCTGACTGGTCAAGATGCAAGTCGTCAGATGCAAGCAGCTTCCACAGCGGGTCAGATGATGGGTCAAGACGCAAATCGTCAAGCTCAGTTAGGTCAAACTATGGGTCAGCTGACTGGACAACAAATGTCTCAGCTTGGAAACTTAGCTCAGGCACGTACTGGAGCTGGTCAAAGTCAGCAGCAATTTGGCTTAAATGCAGCTTCGCAAGTTCAGCAAGCCGAGGCTCAAGACCTGCAACGCCAGATGGGCGCATTGACTAGTATGGCTAATATGGCAACAACGTCTCAAGATGCTAATTACAAAGATCTCGCCGCTCTTGAAGCCGCAGGAAAATCAGAGCAAATGCAGCTCCAAACAGAATTGTCAGCTGCAGAGAGAGAATTCATGAACCAGCAGCTTTACCCACAGCAGCAGATGGATTGGCTCAGTACACAAGTTCGAGGAATGGCTCCAATTACAGATCGAAGAACAACAACATCTGGCAGCACGACTGGCGCAACTTACAATAATTCACCTCTTTCGCAATTGGCCTCTGGCTTTGCAACGTATAAAGGCTTGAATCCAGGATAATAGGAGTTTGACATGGGCTTTAATCTAAATAAATTAAAGAAACAGTACGGCGTAGGTTCGGCGGCTAAGCTTGGATATGCAGGGGTTAAAAATCCTGGAGTTCTTGAAGATTTTAACTACGACAAAGAAAAAGTAAATGCTGCGGGTGAGTTAATATCTGAAGACGATCAAATAGCTAATTATAAGACGAGAAAAAATAATTATGATGACCTAAAATCTAAATATGATCTTAATAATGTAAACGATAGAGCCGCTTATGACAACTACTCTGCTCAGTACGATCAACGTCTTGCAGGCACTCCCATGTACGCCAATAAGCAATTCGCAGGCTCTAAGCGCGTAGCTCCTAATACTGTAAATGAAATGTATGAGAAGTATTTGGGTCGAGAGAATGAGAATAACAACAAAATGTATCCAATGGCGATTGGCTATGGACCTAGTCCTGAAGAAAGACAAAGAGTTTACGATGACGAAAATCGACAGGTAAACGATGCTGAGCGTAATGCGTTCATTAGAAACGCAGACACAGAGTTGTTCCAACGAGGTATCAATAATACGGGCAACCAGTACCTGATGAATCAGTCTGGAAATTACTTCGGAAATTTCTTAGGCGCACCAGCCTACGGCGCTGGACCTCTTGATCCAGCAAGTAATGCTTATGATATTGTCGATTACGATAATAAACTTTCAGTTGATGAAGTAATGCCGCCTGAGTTTATATCGCCCGGCGGGCCGCCGATGATGCCGATTGATACCGTTTACCCAGACAGTGGAACTAATTTTCCTATAGAACAATTACTGCCGGGTGAGTCTATGCCGGGTGAGTTTATGCCGCGTACAAATCAACTTCCTGATTGGATGATCGCACCGCCTGAAGGGTCAATGAATACCATGGCCATGGTTGAGCATACAAACCCCGTTACAGGGGAAAAGTTTATGGCATCAAACGGTGGTTATCGCATAAACCCCGATTATATAAAATCGCAATTAAACAATGAGTATGTCGATAATCTTGGCCGTCAGATCGGTACTCCCGGATTAGACTATTATAGCCAAGCATTATTGGACAACATGAGTGACTCCTCTACTGGTAAATCGTGGGATCAAATCGTTGCCGACTTAGATTGGGTTGAGCAACAAGGTGGTGAGCTAGGATACAATAGTGGCAATGGTAGCGGCAACGGTGGTGGTAATGGCGGTGGAGGTGGCAATGCTTATGATGATTCGAACATGGTTGCGGCTCATCAAGCCGTTCTTGATGCAAACCGTGCTGCAAGGCTAGAAATGCGCGGCCCAGAAGATAGGTATAACACCGCATATGAAAATAATGATCAAGGCAACTTGATGAATGTATTCAAAGGCGCTCAAGAATATGGTCAGGGGTTTGTGAACGATTTAAGCACAGGTATCGGTAATTATATTGATACGGGTGGCATTGCTGGCGCTCTCACTAATTTGTTTAACAATAACAATGACAACAGTCTTGTTTCTAGCAACATTACTGATTCTAGTTATGTAAATCCAGCAGGTACCCCAGTAGGGGAGATACCGTCTACAGCAGTTGCTAACCCTGGGCCAGCAGCGGCAAATATAACGAGTTCAAATGTTAATAATGGTATGGGTAATACTCTTAATACAGTCGGTGGGTTAGGCAATGAAGAGGCACTTATGTCCTTAATATATGATCAAGATTCTTACGATAGAGGAAATGACAATAAATCTGATAACAACACTAATACAGTTAATAAATACACCAACTCTGCCACCACAGGTGCTAAATCTGGATATAGGACTGGATTGGCACGCGGCGGCCCAGTTAAAGGCTATCGTGAAGGTGGTCCTGGTGGCGAGTTTGAGGTTGAAGAAGAAATAATAATTCCTGATACAACTTTAGAGGGCGATCCTCTGGACATGGACGCCTTGGTTGAAGAGGCTACGTTGCCAACACCCGCCATGTCGCCTAATGTTATAGCCATGCGAAAAATGCTCCAGAACAGCCAAAAAACAAGCCAAGACGCAGGAATAGAATCTTTAGGTCAAGAATATAATACGAGCGTAGGTGCGTATCAACAGGCCATGGCCAATCTAGCGGGCCAAGAAAGCAAGGGTCCATCAGAGTCAGAAAAGTGGTTCCGAATTGCAGCAGCGTTTGGAAAGCCTACGCAGTCTGGCAATTTCTTTGATGGGCTTAGCAATGTCAGTGGAGCTTTGGGTGATATAGAAGCAGAGCGTAGGGCTGCACAAAGCACAGGAAATCAACTTCTTCTGGAGAACTCTAGATTTGGTATGGATCTTCTTAAAGAGCAGCTTGCTACAGCCACATTACTGCAGACAGATGAGCGAAACTATAACAGGAATCTTCAAGAGCTGTTCTTAACAACAGAAAACGAAAGAATGTTATTAACTCAAGAAAGAGCGTATGACATTCTTTCAGAGAAAGAAAAGCGTCAATGGGAATCAGACAATAATAAAAGTCTTCCTCAAACTGTAGCAGCAAAAGCTGCCTCTGACTTGGGATACAAAAGAGGTGACGAAGACTACATTAAGTATGTAACAGACTATTACGAAAGAGAACAAGCTAGAAAAGATCTAGAGATTAAGACTCTTGCAGACCAAGCGAATAGATTAACTAAGCCTGAGCTAGATCTGTCTGTTGAGACTGACAAGTATATCGTAGGTCAAAATAGTGCTATTGCGCTTCTAGAACAGGCTCTTGAGCTTAATGATAAGTCATACACTAATAGTCTTGGTGACACAGTATCTAAGTTCCTTAAAGGCAAAATTGATCCGACCGATCCAAAGTATATAGCCACTGAAAAACTTATGAATGTGTTATCTAAAGGCGCGCTAGCAACTCTAAAGGCTACATTTGGAGGCAACATATCAGACGGAGAGCGCGCAGCTAACCTAGATTTGCAAGGTCTAAACTCTATGAGCCTTGAGGCTCGTAGAGATATTATTGATCAAGCTCTTCAAATGATGATACGTGAGCGAGACAGGAACAAGGCTAAACTTGTAAAGATCAGAGATGGTAGCTATGCGACCAGAGATAAAACAGTGGAGACTAAGTAATGGCTGATAATTATTGGGGAAATATGTCTCGCGCAGTTCTTGGTAAAGGATTGGCTATGGACTGGGGCGATGAGCTTGAGGCTCGCATCAGAACACTTGCTGGCGATGAGACTTACGAAGAAGAGCTGAACATGATTAATGACAGCTACACACAGTTTGCGAATGATAATCCTAAAGCAGCCTTGATGGGAGAAATTGGAGGCGGGTTTATTCCTCTGGCTGCTTCATTGATTGCAGCTCCGTTTACTGGAGGGGCCAGTACGGCAGGCACTGCTGTGGCTGCAGCTCGTACTACTGGCGCTTTAAATAAGTTAAGGCAACTAGGAACAACGGCAGCAAAATCTGTCCCTATGCCTAAAAACACCATTGGAAAGGGCATGGTGTACGGAGGCGGCAGCGGAATAGTTAGTGGAGTAGGAGCTGGCAATCCAGGGGATAGATTTGAAGGCGGCGCAGTCGGACTTGTTATTGGATCAGTTCTTGGCGCAGGAATTCCTCTCTCAGCCAGAGCCGGTGGAGCTGCGTGGAATGCAATTAAAGAACGATTAATTGCTACTGAATCAATGACTGATATAGGCGCTATTAAACGTATTTATGATGCGGTTTCAAGCAATGGTGGCACTATGCAAGATGTCGTTAATACGATGCAGGCAGACGCATATCTAGGTGTTCCAGCCACAATCGGAACAACAACTCGACAGCTTACCAATCTAACAGACGCTGTTAACACAGCTGGAAGAGGCGACTCACCAGTAATAATTCAAGACACATTAGAAGGCATGCGCTCTGGATCTAGAGCTAGAGTTGGAGAGCAGGTTAAAGACGCAGTAAGTAATGATAATTTTTATGCGACACAAGATAATCTAATAACCAATTTAAGGCGCAACGCTGACGATGTATACGATAAAGCTTACGCATTCGGAGCCGTGGACGATCCTCGCATACTTAATCTATTAGAAAACAACCCGGCATTTAAAGAAGCATATAAAAGAGCAAAAGAAATTTCACAGTATGAAATGGATGCTGATATGTTAGCAGGAGGAGACGGCTATAGATTTATGCTGCAGGGAGAAGGCGAGATTCCTGATGTAAGAACTCTTGACTACATAAAGAGAGGTTTGGACGATGTTATTCGCAAAGGCTTCGATGGTAATGGGATGGCTCCAGCGCAGGCTAACGCTTTAAAAAGTCTACGCCAGAAGTATATAAATATACTAGATGAAGTTACCGAAGTGGACGGCGTGTCAGCTTACCGTAATGCTCGAAATGTTTATAAGGGTGACATTGAAGTTGTCGAGGCTTTAGAGCTAGGACTTTCAGATTTCAGCAAGCCAGGTTTTGCGCCAGAGCAAGTCTCTAAACTGTTAAATGACTTTAGCCAAGCTGAAAGAGAAGTTTTTGCAATTGGCGCCACAAGAAGCATTCTGAATAAAATCACAACTCCATCAAATGAAGCTAATTATGCAAAAAGAATAATTGGCTCTCCAGATATGAGAGCTAAAATACAACTTCTTTTCCCGAATACAAATAAATCAGGATATGACTTGTTAGAGGCTGCTCTTTTAAGAGAAAAGCAGCTTTATGAGAGAGCCGGCAAGGTTCTTGGCGGATCTCCAACACAAGCAAGAAAAGCTGCAGTTGATCAGCTAGAGTCAAATACTGGCGCTGCAGAAGCAGCTGGAGACGCTATTCAGTCTAGCTTTAACCCGATTAGCGGTCTTATGAGCATGGCTGTGAGAGTATTGCAGCGAGCTACAATACCTGAAAAGGTTCAAGAGAAAATGGCAAAAATGTTGATGTCTGAATCTCCAGAAGAAGTCGCTGCAGTTGTTAAGCTTCTTGAAGACTATACTGCGAAAGCTGTCCCAAGAGCCACGAACATTGGCAGGACTGAAGCTGCGACTATTTTAGGCGCGGCTACTACTGGCAAAGGATTATCTAGTCAAGATAAAACTTCTAACTTCTCTGATGAAGAGGTAGAAGAATCCGTAAGAAAAAGAGATGCAGCTAGATAACTAATGTAATTGAACCAGGAGAACTATACCCAGTTCACATATCTCCGACTCAAGCCCCGGTTACCGGGGTTTACACGATTGAGGCGCTAGGAGTTGAGTATCAGCTACAAGACTATCTCATAGTTCAGCCAGCAAGCGCTCCCTATGAATTGACGCAAGAAATATACGCACGGAGGTTGTGGATATGCTAATTGAGATTGCCGCTGCCAACTTGGCCTTTAAGACCGTGAGCACCCTTTTGAAAAACGGCAAGCAACTGTACCAGATAGGTAGTCAAATGAATGACTACCTGTCAGCAAGTCAGAAAGTAAAAGATAAAGCTGGAGATGCAAATAGCCGTGGCACAGCCCTAGAAGCGTACCAATTTGCAGAGCAAGAGAGAGTTAGGCGTTCTCAGCTTGAATTCCATTTAAAAAAGAGCCGACTAAATGGCTGGAGCGATTTTGTAAAATTTGAAGCTGAGTGGCACAGGCAGCGAAAAGAAGAAGAGAAAGAGAAGATTAATGCTCGTATTAGAAGAAACAACAAACTACAAAAAGATATTTCATTGGCTATCAATATAGGTATTTGTATGATTATAGCAATGGGACTTTTGTTTGGAATTGCAGTTTACATGAGGAATTAAACATGAGCATTATTATTGATATGCTTAGAAAACACGAAGGCGTGGAAACGCACGCTTATAAATGTACAGCAGATAAAATCACCATTGGCGTTGGTCGCAATATAGACAAAGGAGGCGGTATCGGATTATCTGATGATGAGATTGATTACTTATTAGGCAATGATATTAAGAGAGTCAGCGCAGAATTAATTAGGGCGTTCCCTTGGTACTCTGAACTAGATGAAGTTCGCAAAGATGCGCTAACTGATTTGTGCTTTAATGTCGGACTGTCTCGACTGATGGGGTTTAAAAAGGCTTTAGCGGCAATGGCTACTGAAGACTACGAAATTGCTGCAGATGAGTTTTTGGACAGTCGTTGGGCTAAACAAGTCGGATCACGCGCATTTACGATCACCGAAATGATTAGGACTGGCGACTACCTGTAGAATACGTGGCGTCCTATTTGCGCCACTTTGTTTAATTTGCTTGACCAATCTGGGCGAACATAATCAGCGTGGTAATTCACTGATCCATCGACTAAGTCAGGAAAGCTAGGCTGTAGCACTAACGAGGCCACTTGGTTTGACTCAAGCCATGCATCTGCATCCGTTATATTTTCTTTGAGCCCATCGCACATAAAACTAAACTGACATTTGTGCAACTGTTTTGGAAAATGGTTTTCGTAAACTACCTCACAAACAGTGTTGGGGTATCGTTCCGAATAAACTCGATTAAGAACAACCTGTGCCACCGCGACTTGCTCAATAAGTGGCTGTGAGCGAGCCTCAAAATACACCGCTTGAGCAAGGCAAAATAGAGTTTCAGCTATCATTTTTTACCACCTTTTTAACTAATTCTTCACGTTTTTGTTTAATTAAACCTTTGAGTTGTCGATACTCAATAATGTTAGAGCAAGCATTGCCTGACCTGCCGAAGTGCTCACCACATTCCTCAAACGTAAAACGTAATGCTCTTAAACACATTAAAGTTTCTAGCTGATCTTCAGACCACGAAAGTCTTTCTCTATCGACCTGATTTCTCTTAACAGAAGAATTCTTTCCTGCTCCAAAGTTAAAAGGAATTCGGGGTTTAAATATTAAACTCATAATCATTTCCTAAAATCAATGTATTCCACGGAAGCACTCGGTGAAATACCGAGCGATGTGCGATCTTTAAGCGTAAGCTCTGTATCATTGAACGCCTTGTTCCCATGACTGTGAATAGACACTGAGTAAGCTTTTAAGCCATTGTCAATGTACATGTCAATCGTCTGCTGGTCTGACTCATAGACACCGACAACATCGTCTGCTGTGGCTCTCATGACATTGTAAAATGACTGCAATTGTTTTTGTTTTAACTTTGCTGGCGGTGAATTATCGCCAGTTTCGCGCATGATCAAAAAGATCGGCTCAATGTCGATACTCTTGAGCCACTGAACAGTGATTGGTGCGTAAAACTCTGGCCTAGAACTCAACACAACAATTTCATAATCATTGTTTTGAAAAAGCCACTCGTTGCCAGCCATGTCAAATCCAGACAATAAGTTATAGTCGTTGTACCGCGCTAGATTGTCAGACTTGGTCCAATCTATATTTTTTAAACGCCAACTATCATCAGAAATGATGTTGTCTAAATCAATAATAATGTACATAAATTTTACCCCAAAAGTTTTATTGTAAAAAAAATGACGCAAAAAACGCCAACAAGAGATCCGATAAAAGAAAATGACAATGTCATGATCTTATCAAATTTTATTTTATCATCAACAACCTTCATGTTTTTTAAATCGTGCATCTGATACTCCTTATTTTAATAAGATGTTTTATCATCAATGTAATGATCTTCAATTGCCTCATCATCAAAGGCTACTGAAAATGCTTCTGAAAGCTTAATTACTGCTTGCTCCTTAGCCTCGCCACCTCTGAGTAAGCAGACAATAATGTAATCCTTATCTTCATCCTCTATTGTTTCCAACAAGTCATATATAGTGACTTCGTTATTAAGAACAAATACGCTTCCCGTTGTCTGTAGTTCCCAAAGCATATCACCTCGTATTTCAAGCAACTCTGAATCAGTCAAAACGTATGAGTAATTAGAACTTGGTGCATTGTTTCTTTTAATCATCATATTAATTTCCCTTCCAAATAGCTAAGGCTTCGTTAAACGGAAGATCATTAATAACAATAGGATTCTTAAACTTTTGAGTAGAAAGAATCTTTTTAATTAAATCATCTTTTGTAAACTGCTTGTACTTCTTAATGCTCCAAGCGTAAAAGTCGCCTTTTTCGCACGTATCGTCTTTGATTAGAATCTTTGCCCTAAGCTTAGATTTCATGTCTTTCTCTTTTAAATGATCTTCAAGAAGCTGATCTACACATCCCTCTAGGTCAAACTTGTAAGTAAAGATTTCATCAGAATCGTGTAGGCAATAGTCAGTCACTATATCTGGCTGAGTTTTAGCCCAAGCTTCAGCTTCTTTTTCAGCATCTCTGTTGAGCCAATGAACACTTGTGCAGCCACCTTGACCAGAATTTTCAGCGTAGCCAGCTTTCTTGCCGTTCCAATAAATAGTGGCTTCAAAACAGTTAGTTTCATGAGAAGCGAATTCGCTGTGCTTTACGTTCTTTAAAGTTATCATTTAAATAGTCCTTACTTTTAGTGAATAAATGTCCATTCTGTTTAGTGCCCTAAATGCTGCGCCTCCGCGAATTGAACTAATGTCATAAGTTGGCATCACATCGCTATGACTAACAACCTCAGAAAGTTCATACTCAAAGCGAGTATTAAATACATTGGTCACATTAGCGATAAACGTAACCTTCTGAACAAACTTCTCAATCTTTCCAAGACCATCAGTCTTTGTCCAAGGCTTGCTCATCGTGATCCTTAATAGATCGTTAACTTCAAGAGTGTCTGCATTGATGTCTTTCATGTGATGCTCCGTTTCGTTATTTACTTAACTTATGAACATTATGACACTATAAGGTAAGCTTGTATACCTTTTTCGCAACTTCTTTTGCACTATCTGCACCCTTGCATATAAAAGTCTTATGACCAACGCTATCCAAGTAAGCCAGCCAGTCCTTCTGCTTCTCGCTGACGCTGCCTCCTTTGGATCGCTTCATCTCTATCCAAGTATTCCAAGCAGGTATAAAAAGATCAGGAACACCTGCAGAAACGCCCTCTGCCTTTAACCTAGCGCCAGCGCTCT
>Ga0307993_1000307_pt1 | contig 16803 bp, 16 predicted proteins | sample EllFjometagen260_FD_203163 | JGI IMG/M metagenome (GOLD analysis project Ga0307993, IMG submission 203163) | Marine microbial communities from Ellis Fjord, Antarctic Ocean - #260 | ecosystem: Environmental > Aquatic > Marine > Unclassified | place: Southern Ocean | collected 2014-11-02 | reverse complement strand
CCGCGGCGAATGCTTTTTTGTTTTATTAGCTAACAGGAACTGAAAGACACTCAGTACTCTATAACACCAAAGTGCTCTTTAGCTAAATACCTCAGCTATACATTCTGCCACTATCTACACCAAGCCCTTGAGCAACTCTTTCATGCTCACCTCTTGGGTGATGATGCTTTCTAGCTCGCTTACTTTTAAACGTTTTTGCTCCATAGAATCGCGATACCGGATGGTTACTGACTCGTCTTCTAAACTATCGTGATCTATAGTGATACAGATAGGCGTACCTATAGCATCTTGCCTTCTATATCGCTTGCCTATAGCATCTTTCTCTTCGTAGAAACAGTTGAAATCTAGACTAAGATCTTTCATAATCTTACGTGCCATTTCTGGAAGTCCATCTTTTTTCATCAGCGGAAGAATAGCACATTGATACGGAGCCAATGCTGCCGGAAGTCTAAGTAAAGTCCTTGTTTTACCTTCTCCTAAATCTTCTTCTTCTAGTGCATTACTCATTAGTACTAGGAACATTCTATCTAGCCCTATACTCGTCTCTACTACATAGGGTACATAACTCTCATTGCTTTCATTATCAAAATATTGAAGCTTTTTGCCTGTGTGCTCTTCGTGTTGCTTTAGGTCAAAATCTGTGCGTGAATGTATCCCTTCCACTTCTTTGAAACCGAATGGAAAATCATATTCTATATCCACAGCGGCATTAGCATAGTGAGCCATTTTCACATGGTCGTGGTAGCGATACTTCGCAGGGTTAGTCCCTAGATTCGTATGCCATTTTAGCCTTTGCTCTTTCCAGTACGCATACCATTCCATCTCTGTGCCCGGCTTTACAAAAAACTGCATCTCCATTTGCTCAAATTCCTTCATACGCATAATGAACTGGCGAGCAACTATCTCGTTTCTAAAAGCCTTACCTGTCTGTGCTATCCCAAAAGGAAGTTTCATTCTACCTGTCTTTTGTACATTGAGGTAGTTTACAAATATCCCTTGAGCCGTCTCAGGTCTTAGGTAGATCTGGCTCTCACCATCTGTAGCACTCATCTGCGTGCTGTACATCAGATTAAACTGGCGTACATCCGTCCAGTTCTTACTTCCACTCACTGGGCAAGCTATGCCCAGCTCTTCTATCAATGCTTTTACTTTGTCTAGATCGTTCTCTAAGCCATCTTTTAGCTTAGCATCTATCTCTTCTATCTTAGCATTATTACGAGCTATGTTAGGATTAGTAGCTACGAACTGTGCTTCATCAAAATCATCACCAAAACGCTTCTTCGCCTTGGTTACTTCCTTCTGATTTTTGACTCTATATTTTTCTTGATAGTCCTCTACGAGCACATCTGCTCTATATCTCTTCTTAGAATCCTTGTTATCTATCATAGGATCACTAAAGCCATCTATGTGCCCACTTGCCTTCCAAACCTTAGGAGCCATAAATATAGATGCGTCTATACCTACTATGTTTTCATGCAGTTGCACCATACTCTTCCACCAGTACTCACGTATGTTTTTCTTGAGTTCTACCCCATTTTGTCCATAGTCATACACAGCAGCTAAGCCATCATATATTTCACTACTGGGAAAGACAAAGCCATACTCTTTGGCATGAGAAATTACGTTTTTAAAATGTTCTTCGGACATATCAGATACTTTGCTGCAAATTTATCTTTAAGTATCTTATTGCCTAACCTATATGTACTTTGGTAAGCCAAATAGGCCTCTATAGCTTATGAACTGCTCGTGATAAACGTATCATTGTATTTGAAATGTGTAATAAAAGGCACCACAGAATCTGCCATTTCATTAGCCAAGGCTTCCATCACAGGAATCCCTATTCTGCCACAAGGACTGCAGCCTGTGCTACCAAAGTGATGAGCAAGCGGTCTATAGCGTCTGTCTACTTGAAGTTCTTGTGCAGGCTCCTCTTCTTGTACTTCGGGAGTTTCATCTTGGCAGGACACCGCAGATAGCGTTATAAAAAGAATCGCTACAAGGTATATTATTTTTCTATTCATCTTCTTTGGGCACTACGTATATATGGTCCGCACCTTAACGTCACAAGAATACACGCTGGCATACTCAAAAACGATTATAAAAGATTTCCTTTGTCATATTGAAGTTATTCAAAACCAATTTCTTTAAAAACGCTGGGACATTATTTAGTGGCTCGCTCATGGCACAAGCTGTCAGTTTCGGGGCATTGTACTTTTTGGCAAAAATGTATTCCCCAGCTCAGTTTGGCTCATTAGAAATTTTCGTAAAACTAGCGGGTATAGGCACAGTGGTAGCAGGTCTACGCTATGAGCTAGCCATAGTGGCAGTAGATACTGATGATGAGGCACAAGACATCACTCGCCTAAGTCTTTGGCTTAATTTTCTTATAAGTACTAGCTTCTTTATTATAATAATTTGCTTCAAGACCAGCATAGCAGCTTTATTTAATATCACCCAACCCAATATTCTCTATTTCGTACCACTCGCCATCTGGCTCATGGGCAGTGCCGAGACGCTGGTATTTTGGGGCAATAGACAACGTAAGTATAAGACTATCTCTAACAACAGAGTTCTAAGCTCTGTAAGTGGCACATCATACAAGCTACTGCATCCTTTTATAAAAATAGCAGGAAACGGCCTTATCATAGGACAGGTACTTTCTCAAATTGTAGCCTTCTTGCACTTACTGCTTATCTACCCCATAAAAATACTTAACACGACCAAGAGTGATTTAATAAAACTAGCTACAAAACACAAATCATTTTCCCTATACAGCACACCTGCCGCTTTTCTAAATATACTAGCTACGAGTATGCCTGTATTCATGATTGCGGCATTTGATGGTCAAGACGCTACAGGTTATTTTGGCAATGCTTTCAAACTGAGTTATCTACCTATGAGTATGATTGCTATGGCACTAGGTCAAGTGTTTTTTGAACGCAATGCAAGACTAAAAAACGACAAGGCACAAACAGTTGCTATGTCGCATCAACTGTTTGACACTATGTTTTGGATGGCTCTTATACCAGTGGTAGCACTTACTGTGTGGGGTGATCAAATTGCACTTCTATTACTTGGCGAAGAATGGGCAGAGACTGGTGTCTACATACAAATCACTATGCCATTTTACTTTGCCATGTATCTTACGACCTCATTCTCTAGTGCTTTTGTGACTTATAATAAGCTCAATGTTCAGTTGATTTACAACCTCTTTTTTCTCACGATTACAGCAGGAGCACTCTACCTTACGTATCGTCTCGGTGGTAATACACGCAGTGCTTTAGCTTGGTTTACGCTAGTTGGTGTTATTTTAAGAATAGGGGTACTCAACTATTTCTTCCATTTATTTGGCAAAAACCTAATAGCAAAGACCATATTTGCAATAGTGCTAACAGGAACTTTAGTTTGGTTAGGATTTGGAATAAAAGAAGGATTTTAAAATAATCTTGGGAATACTAAAAAACATAGCAGAATCTATAGACGACAGCATACTCAGACGGTATGTTAAATGGCTATGGCCGCAGTACATACGACCAAAAGTAGGTTATATGAAAAACTATCAAGTACTCCGTCAGTACTTCTTTTTTCAAAAAATAATCCGAATCAATGGAGATGTCCCTTGGCCTGTAGATTTCCGAAGTAAAATAGTAGATTGGCCTAATCTTAAGAAAGGAATATGCTGTGATCCTGGCGATAACCCTGGCATTTATATAAACGCGAGCGGAGGCATAGTGCTAGGCAATAATGTAAACATAGGCCAAAACACCATCCTCACTTCTACCAATCATTACAAGTACGACCACCGAAAAAAGAGCCACACCAAAGGCATATCCATAGGAGACAACGTATGGATAGGGGCTAATGTGAGCATAGTAGCGGGCACCACCATAGGCGATAATGTAACCATAGGTGCTGGATGTTTTATAAAAGGGAATATACCCAGCGACACTACAGTTCTATTGAGCGATAAATCACTAGAAGTAATTCCCAAGACTAAGCCCTACGAGTGGGACTGCACACAGGATGAGCTTGGATAATCGCTAGAGATTTTATCCTAAATTTTGAGCAGGAAGACTCACTCTTATAATTTTTCTGAAAGATATATAGTGATACTAAATAATAATCTTACTTTTGCAGACCTTTTTTAAGACAACAATAATGGCAAATCACAAAAGCACGCTAAAGAGAATAAGAAGCAACGAAGCTAAAACAGCTAGAAACAAGTATCAGCACAAAACTGCAAGAACTTGGATTAAGAAAGTTCGTCTTTCTGAAAATAAAACCGAAGCTGAAACCGTAATGCGTGAAACTTTTTCTAAACTAGACAAACTAGTAAAGAAAAATATCATACATAAGAATAAAGCAGCAAACGTTAAAAGCAAACTAGCTAAACACGTTGCGTCTTTAGGATAATCTCCTAAGGTATAAAAATATATTTTAAAGCCCCGACGGAATTCGTCGGGGCTTTTTATTTTACCCTCATTTTGGCAGAATACATATCCATAAAAAACTGGAGTGAGGATGACAAACCTCGCGAGAAGCTTGCCGCTAATGGGCGAGAAACACTAAGTAATGCAGAACTTCTGGGTATATTACTAGGTAATGGTACCCGCAATAAATCTGCAGTAGACCTCGCTAGAGACATTTTTCAACTAGCCAATAATGATCTCAATCAACTTGCTAAGCTGAGTATAAAAGACTTTTGCCAAATAAGCGGAATAGGTCCCGCTAAAGCCATTACCATAATAGCGGCCATAGAGCTTGGTGGCAGACGTAAAAAAGCGGAGACTACGAATAACTTCATACAAAGCAGCAATGACGCCTACTCCTACTTTAGACCTCTACTGCAAGACAAGCAGTATGAAGAATTTTGGGTGCTGTTACTCAACAGAAACAATAAAATATTAAAAGCCGAAAAAGTAAGCGATGGAGGAGTCTCATACACAGTGGCTGACCCAAAGCGTATTTTCAAATCGGCATTAGAAAACAGTGCCTCGCACTTAGTATTGTGCCATAACCACCCTAGTGGCAACTTAGAACCCAGCAGTGCAGACCATAGTCTTACAACAAAACTAATAGCTGCCGCTAAAAACTTAGATATGACTATCATAGATCATATCATTGTGACGGATAGAGGCTATTATTCTTTTGCAGATGAAGGGCAGATTACCTAAAACATCTTCAGTTGCCTCTTAAGTTTCTGAGGCATTAGACCATTTAGATCTAGTACAAATGTGATGCGTTCTGCGAAAGTATTTATCTGCCTGTTAGAAGATAACCCCCCGGTAGTTCCATCTTGATAGTCCGTAACGATACTAGACTGGGCTAAGTTGAAAAATATCTCTAGCCTATCGGGTATCACTTGCAACTCCAGACCCAAGTTATAAATCAACTTCTTGCCTGTAGAATTCCACGTTTCCTTATCCAAATCATCATACGCCATAAACTCTACATATGGCCTAACAGGGATTTTACCAGGCAAAGGAACAGATACTTGAAAATCTAACAACCATGTCTCATTGCTAGCCAATAAGCCGACAAACTTACTAAAGGCTCTACGGTTCGAAATTTGGTTTTGGAACATTCCATACGTCGCATTTCTATGCATTAAATATTCATCAAAACGATAGTCGTATAATCCTGCTTTATCTCCACTCCCAATGGTGTTTTTATAAATAGGAGCATCTGGAGAATCAAAAATATAGCTACCATAAGCTCTAAATTGAAGCGGCTTATTTTTAAGCCCAATATCTAAATCATATTTAAAAATAGATGAAACCGTAAGTAAGTTCGCTGATGTTAACGAATCCTTCAAATAAGGAAAAAATCGTCGTCCAGTAGAATCGAAAGGCGTTGGGTTAGCTAAATCTGCGAGCACAGAGTTAGAAGAGATCAAGCCGTATTGAGCTCCTATATCTAAGGAAAATCCATTAATGCTGCTTTTATTTTCTAGCTTATAGTCCAGAGTAAAAAATTGTCTGTTCCTTTCTATTTCATTCTCTATAATGGATACTTTTTCACTCCTATTTATATCAAAATCTGGAATGAGTTCAATAAAATTATAGGCCAACTTAATAGATCGGTTGATTGGACTTCTTTGATTTGACTTGGGCAAAACATATTCAATAGATGGAGCAACTTTTAAAAACTTGTAAGCCTTACCAAAAGATCCTCGCTCTTCAAAGTTAAAACTCTTAGCGTCCAAACTATAAATGAGATGCTCACCAGCACCATCTAGCGGCATAGTGTAACTAACAGCAGCTACACCATTCAATGATTTTTTCTCAAATGAATATAGCGGTATTACCATGTACTGCAACGACTTATTGGCTATGGCATAATTATGAAAACTAAGACCTAGCATAAGCCTATCATACGCATTCCAGCCTAGAGCAGGCAGCACATATACCTCTTTAAACTCAGGCTTGTCTATTCCTGAGCCAAACTTTAGTTTTACTTTACTGTCTGTTTTATTATTACCTAGGTTAAAATCTAGTGTTTCCCCAAAGGCGTCAATTTGGGCACTTCTATCTTTAGCCGCAGACGGTAAAATTATAGATTCCCCAGGGAACACCTCATACCACGTAGTCGTTTTTTTGCCGTTGGCAGTCACTTGTAATGGTATAGGAGCAGCTATAGCCGATTTGTTTTTCAGCTCAAAACCTTGCTTGTGCTTGCACACAGCATAATCTATCTTCTTATCGGTCTGCAACACTTCGTCAAAAAACCACGTAAGACTTTTACCACTAGTAGCTTCAAATGACTTTTTCATATCATCAGGTAGCGGATGTTTAAATTTCCAAGTTTCGTAATAGGCCAGCATACATTTCTTAAAAATGCCATCGCCTAAATACGCTTTCAGATACCCAAAAGCAGATGATCCTATGCCATATACACTCATTCCATAGTTTCCTTCTGTAAGTTCTGCTGAGGCTGTGGCTATGGCCTGATGCTCGCCTAGAAGCATATTATCCTTCACTAAGGCATTCATAATAAGTCCGTTTATATCGAGTATTTTAGAGTCCTCCTTCTGCATTGCTTGCCCCTCATAGTAACTGTTGATAGATTCATCCATCCACGGATAACGTCGCTCATTATTGGCCAGAATACCATAGAACCAATTGTGCCCTACTTCATGCACTATCACCTCTTCGCTCATAAAATCACACAGCGTTATCATGGGATACTCCATTCCTCCACCTGCTTTGAGCTCACCATGTACTACAGTAGCGTGACTGTATGGATACAGCCCCACATTATTTGAGTAATACGTAATGGCAGTTTCTATGTGCTTTAAGTTTACTATATCCGGCTCTGCGGCGACTACTCTAGCGACTACTTCTCTTTCACCCACCTTTATTTTTTTGGTAACGTACCCCCATCTTTTACTAGCGAACCAAGCAAAATCGTGCACATTATTAGCTTCAAACTTTACGGTTTTTAATCTAGAGTCACTTGGCGGGACACTATCTACTGTTCCCACTTTTGTTTCACCTAACTCATCAGCATTTTGGCATTCACCAGTAGCTACTATCGTATAGTTATCAGGTACCGTTACGTTCACTTTAAAACTCCCAAACTCTGAGTAAAACTCACCCATATTTAAATACGGCATCGGATTCCAGCCATTCACATCATATACCGCAGGCTTAGGGTACCACTGAGTTATAAAGTAATCTTGATTTTCATGACCTAGTCTAGAAAAAACCTTAGGTAGTTTTACCCTAAAAGGAGTAAAAAGGGTTACTTGTTCTCCCGTTTTTATAGGCTTTGCGAGCAGCACCTTTATCACATCTATATTTTCCGTAGCATCAACTTTAAGCTTTACCCCACCCGATTTAAAATCTAAGCCCTCTATAAATCCACGATCCTTATCTTTACTATAATAAAAATCCATCTCGCCATTTTCTTCCATTTGCTTCGCAAATGCAGTAGTGTTATTCTTATAAGCATTGGGCCAAAGATGAATGAACATAAAACTGATTGTATCCGGGCTATTATTGGTATAGGTGATGACAATTTCACCATCTAGAAAATGGTTTACATCATCTAATTTCACGTCTACCATATAATCCACCTGCTGCTGCCAGCTCGATTGTGTCTTAGATTGAGCCGCAGCTCCAAGGTAATTGAAAAGTAGAAATGTTAATATGACGTTCTTATGCATAGTTTTGAAGATAATTTGTTTGCAAAATAAAGGCTAATAGCGAACTTTGTATTAGAATTCTTAATTCAGTAAGCGTAGATTTGGATAAACATAATTTAACTAAGCTTTTAGGGCTTTAATGATTATAAGAAGGATAATGAGATATGATGGATTTTAACGATTTAGGAGCAGACGGGATGGATGAGAGAATAGAAAGTTTCGAAAGAATGCTAGCTAGTGGGGAGAGCTTCTTCTACGATAATGATGAACTAGGTCTCATCATCGATTACTACATAGATTTTGAGGAAATAAGCAAAGCCAACAAGGCCATTGCTTATGCAGAGAGTATTTACCCATTCGAAACATACTACAAGATTAAAAAAGCAGAAGTTTATATGGCTGAACGCAATGTAAACGGTGCCATAAAACTACTCGAAAAATACAAAAGCATAGAACCTGAGAATAGCGAAATAGCAAAATTACTCGGAGACTGCTATAGTATAACTATGCAGCTAAAACGAGCGGTTGACAGCTACTTATTTGCTCTAAATAAGGATCCTCAAAATGACGAATTGCTACTTAGACTGGCTCGAGTAAATTTCGCACTAGGCAATCACAGCAAGGCTCACAACTACATCAATGGTTTTCCAAAAGACTATATATATGATGAGTTAAGTGTACAAGAATTCATTCGCTTGTACATGGATTACAGTCAATATACTGAAGCCATATCCTTCTTAGAAAAAGTAATAGATCAAGACCCTTACAACTACAGTGCGTGGTATTTCAGAGGCTTAGTACATCAACGAAATGAAGAATATACTGAAGCGATAGATGCATACGAATACTGCATAGCAATAGATGACGACAATACAATGGGACACTTAGGTAAGGGAAACTGCTTGATGGAAAAAAGCGAATATGAAAACGCCATTACGTCTTTTCAACTATCACTGGATAGTGATGAGTCCGATGCAGAAGTATACTGCAACATAGCAGAGTGCTATGAAAACATGAAAGATGACAATGGTGCTCACTTCTATTACCAAAAATCTATAAGCACAAACCCTAATCTTTCCGATGCGTACTTTGGGCTAGCCATGGTAAATAAGCGTAGGGAGAAGAGGAACGAAGCTAAACGCAATCTGCTAAAAGCCATAGACATAGACCGATACGAAAGCATGTATCATATAGAGATAGCAGAACTATATCTCATAGATGAAAATACTCAGAAGTGCTATGAGCACTACACGTATGCATACGAGATAGATCCTGAGACTACAGAAATACTTTTGGATTTTGCTCATGCTAAATTTGAGTTAGACGAAGTAGAAGAAGCAGTAGATTTGCTACTAGAGCATTTAGAAAATCACGACGAAGATCACCGTATGTACTACAGACTAGCCGCTTACCTATTTACACTTGGCACTTATGAAAAGGGATATAACTTCTTGCATGCTGGCTTACGAATAAAGCCAGAGGAGTATATTCTACTATATGAATTCGCTCCTTTTACAGAAACTGTAGATAGTATCTCAAATATCATAGATTTGTACTCGAAATAAACCAATGATAAATCCAGATTTTAAACTGAAAAACATTCCTGAACGTACCACCAAGCCAAGAGAGGCTGGCCTTACAATGGTAATGGACAAAGGATTAAGCTGCAGGGAAGTAGAAGATTTTTTAGAAGTTGCGGCAGATAAAACCGACATAGTCAAACTAGGTTTTGGCACCAGTAGTGTTACTCCTAACCTAGAACGAAAAATTGCTATATATCAAGAAGCAGACATTCCATTGTATTTTGGAGGAACTCTTTTTGAAGCATATGTGATACGAGGCCAGTTCGAAGACTATAAAAGACTTCTAGAAAGATATAATATTACTCACGTAGAAGTATCTGATGGAAGCATAGAAATCTCTGAGGAAGAAAAATGTGGCTACATACGCTCTTTGGCAAAAGACTACATCGTGTTAAGTGAGGTAGGGAGTAAAGATGCTGAAAAAATAATACCGCCTTACAAATGGATCGCCATGATGAAAGCGGAGATAGAAGCTGGAGCTTGGAAAGTAATAGCAGAAGCTAGAGAAAGTGGCACTGTAGGTATTTTCAGAAACTCAGGTGAAGTTAGATCTGGGCTTATAGAAGAAATCTTACAACACATACCATTAGATACCATTCTGTGGGAAGCTCCTCAGAAAGTACAGCAAGTATGGTTTATGACCCTCTATGGTCACAATATAAACCTAGGAAACATAGCTCCTAATGAAGTTATTCCACTAGAAACTTTAAGACTAGGCTTACGTGGTGACACGTTTAACCAATGGCTTAAATAAGTAAAAATATATTGCATAAAAAAGCCCGATTGGAATATTCCAATCGGGCTTTTTTATGCAATACACTGTATTGAACAATTTTATTCTACGATGGGCCTAGTAATCAAGATAGCCTCTATTTGGGTAGTGCTTTCGTCAGTCTTGTCTTTGCTTTGATACCCTAATATTACTATATACATACCAGACGCAGGAACGTTAAACTCCAGCTTAGTAGTACTTAGTGCCTTAGGGTCCGAAATGGACGCTACAGGCTTCATTTGCATATCTAGCACCTTTATGTGAGTTACTATATTCTCCTTATCATAAAACAGATTAAAGATATAATCATTTGCCTTATCTGCAGGAAACTCATACTGATATACACTTTCTGACTTTAGCTCAAGTTTCTGTGAGCGGACATACTTCCACTTTACATTGGGATTTACCTCCACTACTTGGGCACTAGACTGCGTGGCCATAGCCACACAAAAAACAAAACCTATAAGATACTTCATTGATTAATTAAATGCTATTCTTCTGTAGTTTCTTTCACTACTTGATCCTTAAGACGCTGTAACTGAGCTAAACGTTGTCTGAACTCTTCACAGATTGCAAAAACATTATATGAGTTTCTATTGAATTCTATATCTTTACTTTCCATGATTATTTTCCAATTATTTGGTACAAGATAACCAAATAATGGCTGATTACTCTTGATTTAGTATAAAATCTGACAATTGTTTGTAAATTACTCTAAGCTCAGGATTGTCTAACATAGCCATATGCTTAGTAATCACTTCCATATCTTTTCTTTTAGCCGGTCCTGTCTGCCACCGGTCTGGGGCTCCTTGTTTCAGTCTTAGGGCAGTTTCTTGGATAATGGGCAACAAATTTTTAAAATCTAATCCTTGTTCTACCAAGTATTTTTCTGATAGCACATACATCAAATTGGTAAAATTATTGGCAAAAACCGCTGCTAGATGATACTTTTCTCTGTCTTCACTACTTACTTCTCGTACTATATTAGATATAGAGTCAGCTAGGTCTATAAGAATATCTTTGGATCTACTCCCATTCCATTCTACCATTATAGGCACCTGCATTAGATCCTTTACCTCTTCTTTGCGAAGCGACTGCAGTGGGTACAAAACTCCACTCTCTCCAGTATAACTAGATAAAACATCTATAGAAACCGGACCTGAAGTATGGCACAGTACAGCTTTAGAGCCATCTGGCACTAGAGACATAGCCTCTGCATAAGCAGAATCGCTTACACACATTATTATTACATCTGCATCCGTATAAATTTCGCTACCTACAGTTCCATAATATGCACCGAACTTACTGGCTAGTTCCTTCGCACTTTGCTCATTGCGACTGATAACCTGATTGATAGTATGTCCTGCCTTATCACAAGCATAAGCTAGATTAGTAGCTACATTTCCACTTCCTATGAATGTGATTTTGTATTTCACGAAGCACGTCTTAGTTCTAGTCTATTGAACATAGCAATACCAAAACCTATTACCATAAATATAGTGCCCAACCATAATAAGTTGATATATGGGAATATAATTCCTTTCATGACTATAAACTTAGGCTGTGGTTTGGTCTCGGCTATTTCTAGTATTGCCGTAGGATCTTCACCTTCTACTTCTGACGGTCTTATTTCAAAACCAAAGCGAAGTCCAGCTTCTTCCAACTCATCTCGTATGGTAAAGTAGGTATTGCTATTCACACCGAATAACGGCTCCGAAGTATATTCAGACTTTCCGCTTTTGACAGTAAGCAGTGCCCTAGCCAATGTAGTATTCTTAAGGCCTATAGCTTCTCCATCTCCTTGCTCTATCCCGGTAAAATAGACCATACCATTATTAGTTTGTATACTATCTCCTCGCTTTACAGGAAACTCTTGCACGTTTTCCCACTTTATACTATCCACAGACGGTTTCGGCAGGGAGGTAATATGTGTGTACACGTCATAAGTCAAGTAGTGTCGAGTATCAGGATTTGGCAAAAGTCCCATCTGATCACTTATTTGAGCATTTGGCATTAACGTAAATTCTTCTTCTCCGTTTAAAGATATATAATGAACCTTAAAATATCTGTCCGCATTGCTTACACTATCTCCTTGGTAGGTCACCATAAAATCACCTAATCTAGTAGGTTCATCTTTTATCAGTAGCATGTTTTCTCTACGTGCCTGCTCATCATAGTTCCCAAGCTGACCACTAAAGTCTGCTGTAATTACTTGTTTCTTTGCACTAGAAACCAAAACACCTAGTAGCATTAATCCAAAACCAATATGAGCAATAGAAGAACCTGATAGTTTGAATTTCTTTACCTGAAAAATAAGATATGTCAGATTACCTACAAACACGAATATCCCAGCAAACATAAAGATGAGGTACATTGGATTAGAAATATTAAAGAGAAAAAATCCGCCGATAGTAAGAGCTACAGATACTAAAGCTATACCTGCTATTTCGTACCCTAGCTTTTTCTTATCTGGAGTACTACGGTATCTAAAAAACTGCCCAATACCCATAAGCAATGCTATTACTATAGCAATAGGCATTTGATACATATTATAATAGCCTATTACATCTTCTGGTGGCACTAGGTTAGTCCCAAAAATCTTATTAAATACGGGCTTAGAAGTCCCCACAGTTATTTGTACTGCACTAAGCACTAGCATAAGTGAACCTATAAACATCCAAAACTCACGACCAGATACATTGTCTTCACTGGAGTGATTTGTTATCCTTTTATTGAGGCTTAATACAAACCAAACAAGGCCGGCTAAAGTAAGAATCAACAACGGGTAAAAGCTTAGTTTAGCATAGAATGGTAATAGAAGTGCTAGAATACTTATGGGTATTATCATTAACCATTTATACTTCTTACCTGGTATTACCGCTATTATTGGTAGCCAAACAAAAAGGACCACAAACTGCATGAGCTGCCCTGCAAGACCTAAGTCTGTGAAAGCGTGAACAGAAGTTTCGCCAAGCACTCCACTTCGTGTTAAAAAAGTCGCATATAGCACTAGAATAAACGAAGAAATTACCAGGGTGTATGTGGCTATAGTAGAGCTATTGGTTACTTTTTTAATAAGCATAAGGTGTATACCACTTATAAGTAGTAGCCACGGAACTAATGATGCATTCTCTACAGGATCCCACGCCCAGTAACCACCAAAACTAAGTGACTCATACGCCCAGAAACCACCCATAATAATACCTGCACCCAATATCATTCCGCCAGCTAATGCCCAAGGTAATGCTGGTTTTATCCAAGCTCTAAACTCTCCATAAAATAAGGATGTAACCGCAAATGCGAAAGGTACTATGGTAAGAGCAAAACCTAAAAACAAGGTAGGTGGATGTATTACCATCCAATAGTTTTGTAGAAGCGGATTAAGACCTGTACCATCTACTACACTCTTTATATAGTTTGGTGATGAAAATATAGGTGCTTGCAACTTATCCCTTAGCAGCTCAAAAGGACTGCTACCCAGAGTATAAAGATCAAAGAAATTGACCCCAAGAATCATTGCTGTAAGCACTACTTGGCACATAGCCATAATAGCTACTACGCCTCGCTCCCATCGTTTGGCGGTAAAGATGAGTAATACACCTAACAAGGCATTCCACACCATCCAAAGTAAGAAGCTACCTTCTTGCCCTTCCCAAAAACAAGAAATCATGTAGCGAAGTGGCAGCGTATTGCTACTGTGTTCGTATGCATATGCATACTCATAATAGTGTTTTTGAATGATCGCAAAAAGGGTGATGAAAATCCCTAATACTGCACCAGAGTGCAATGCATAGAAAAATCTACCCAAATTACGTTCTATGTTTTTGCCTTCTTTAGCTCTAAGATAAAAAACACCGCTAAGCAGTGCTGAGATTAAAGAGAGTACTACAAAGAATTTTCCTAGGTTTCCTATAAAAAGGTTTTCACCTACGTAAGTTATGGTTTCCATATTGATTTAAAGGGCTACTGTGCTTGGTGCCTTACCAGCTTTATTATTTTGTTCGTCTTTGTATTTAGACGGGCACTTAGGTATTACTTTAGTGGCAAGGAAGTGATCATTTTTGGCTATGCCATACATGCTTACGCTCTCTGCTCGTTCAAAATCTTGTTGCTTTGGCTCGTGAGACACTACTTTACGTACGGTTCCTGCTTTATCTTTTAGGTAAAAGGCAAAGTAGTTTGGGTCTTTAATAGGATCATACTCAAATGGTTTATCCTTTACCAAAAAACCCGTAATGTGATATGTATCTCCTGCATTAGCCTCTGCCAATTCAAAAGTGGCACTCTCTTCTGCTCCAGAATAGGTGCTCATAATAGCAGCTATACCTACAGCTAGTATTACTAATAATGCGATAACGCTAGGCTTCATTTCTTTCTTTTTCTAATTGTGTTATTTTTTTGTCCAACCTTACTAGATAGAACGTAAGAAGCAGGAAAATGATTACTAAAATAGCAACAACTACGTAAATTTTTCCGCTTTGGTAAAAGAAATCATCTACCGGAGTTTGTGCCATAGCCGAAAGGCTGGCAAGCATTACTATCCAACTATATTTCCTCATCTTTTCTTTTTATTTCTGTTAATCTATATTTTAATGTGGCTATCCACACACCTAGCAATATCCAACCTAGACCAGCTAGATAAAAGACCTTGCGAAGATCATTGTCTAAATCTAGTGTGCTAAAACCGATGGTATCGCCACTAGCAGGATGTAGACTCGTCTCTGCCATACGTGGGTATATGATAATAAGTACAATGAAAATGGGAAAGGCAAACAGATTATACACCGCAGAAAATTTTCCCCGTTGGTTTTCATCTTCTATACTCCCTCTTAATATGTAATAGGCTGCATACATGAGCATACCAATGGCTGCTCCATTTAGTTTAGCATCTTCTATCCACCAAGTGCCCCATGTAAATCTAGCCCAAAAAGAACCCGTAGCTAGTCCTATAAGACCAAAGAGCATACTCACTTTCACGAAGCTGCTAGACATACTATCTAGTCGCATATCACCTGTACGTAAAAACTTAATCCCGTAGACGTAAGACACCACAAGTAAGATAATCATGGTAAACCACATCGGCACATGAAAGTGCAGATTTCTAATAGTTTTAGCTAATATGCCAATATCATCTGGGGCAGGCATAAGAAAGCCCCCTATGATGCCATAGCAAATGCAGATAACTGCAAGTATTTTCCACCATGTATTTCTCATTGCTTTTACTGCTAGCAAAGGTAGTTTTTTATACGATAAGGGTAATGAGCTACATCAGAATTTTGAATGATTCGAGATAGTGAATTGCTAAAAATGTACAATTCGCTTGAAAGGCATTAATACTGCTTAAATTTATGACAAGGAGCTAATGAAACACATACTAATAATTTACTTGCTGTTTTGGGACAAGCTATTAATATATCTCTGTTAGAAACCAATAACTTAGCTCAAGCTTCTAATCAAACTTCCCGTCTTTCTTATCTTGTAAAAACTGCTTACGACGTAACATTATATATCTAGCAGTAGCAAACAAGGCCACCATACAAAATAGGTAACCCGTAGTTGTATTAGCACCAGGAGTAGTAAATGTCAAATACGCTTCGAATAGTGACACAGCTCCTATTAGCAGCCAGATGATTTGTAATATGCGCGGTAATTTTTTCACTTTACAAGTATAGAATAAATGAATGAATAATGAAATCTAAGAATTAGACAAAGTAAGTTCTGTTACTCCTCTGTATCTATCTCCTCGTCTAGATACACTATACCCGTTACTTTTTTAAACGTATAGTTGAGAAACGACTCGTCACTTTCAAAACCTTCAGCTTTGATTATCTTTTCATTTCGGATTCGCACTCGTACAGGTCTATCAGAAGTTACAGTGCGTTTTTTCTTATCCCAGATAAGCTCATCTGTGGTAATTTCCTCATCATTTCTATTGAGCACTACTACGCTATCTCGTATTTCTATACGATCATCTTTTTCATAGTGCATGGCATACTTAGCATCTAGCACACTAGAGGTGTCACCTACCCCATCAAAGAAAACAGCATGCACACCTTCAGGCATTTCTAGCCTTGGATTTTCCTTCTCTGGAAATCGTTTCATCAGTGGAGCAGCTATAGTAGCTCGCAGTATGGCCGAGTCTGTATAGGTGATAGTCACATCTTGAGCTATTTCTACTGTGAGACTATCTCGTATAGCGTTACGCTCAGACATATCTGCTATCTCAGAAGAGTCATTACCGCACGAAAACAAAAAAGCGGCCATACTGAGTATAGCCGCTTTTTGTATATTTTGTGTCCAGT
>Ga0307993_1000306_pt1 | contig 16807 bp, 6 predicted proteins | sample EllFjometagen260_FD_203163 | JGI IMG/M metagenome (GOLD analysis project Ga0307993, IMG submission 203163) | Marine microbial communities from Ellis Fjord, Antarctic Ocean - #260 | ecosystem: Environmental > Aquatic > Marine > Unclassified | place: Southern Ocean | collected 2014-11-02 | reverse complement strand
AAGAGATTGTATTGACTTTAGACCACTTAAGTCTCAAAGCGGAGCAACTGCTGGTTCTGAATTTAGTACAGGGTCCGGATTTGTTTTATCTCCAGCCCCTAAAGTTGGACATGCTCTTAAAGCTGATATTGCGTACTACATGCCAAGAATTGATAAGCTATTCATTAAAAGAGATGGCGCCTTTGAAATTGCTAAAGGTGTTCCTTCTGAAAGGCCGGCTCCTCCTGAAGACAGAGAAGATGCTCTTACATTATATCAATTAAGAATGAAGCCTTATGGCTTTACCTTAGCTGATATTGTACCAGATATTACAGATAACAAACGATATACAATGAGAGATATTGGTAAACTTGATAAGCGGCTAAAAAATGTCGAATATTATACTTCGCTTTCTTTGTTAGAGCAAAGTGCGGCAGATACACATATCGTTGACGCAGCAGGGCTTCCAAGATTTAAAAATGGATTTATTGTTGATACTTTTAAAGATCACTCAATCGGTAACCCAGCTAACCCAGATCATAAATGTTCTATTGATAAAGTTCAAGGTGTATTAAGAGCTAAGTATGATTCTAGAAATGTAAACTTGATTAAAAAGCCTGGAGTTACAGACACTGCATCGAAGAATGGTTCAATTTGGACTATGCCTTATGATCAACATAACGAGACAGTACAACCTTACGCATCAGTAGCTATTAATGTCAACCCGTATAATGTATTTGATTGGGGTGGACAAGTTAGATTATCTCCTGAATCAGATGAGTGGAAAGAAGTTGATGTTAGACCAGATATTATTATTGATGAGAATGGTCAATACGATCAATTTGTTACAATGGCAAATGAAACTGGTATTCTAGGAACTGTTTGGAATGAGTGGGAAACTAACTGGGTCGGGCGAGAAGTTAACGAAGATGTTACTTCAATCAGAGCTCGCCAGGCAGGTATGAACTTTGATCAAAGAAAGACCACGACTGTAACCACTACGACTGTTACCAGTGATCAATCTAGATCGGGCCTTAGAACTGATGTTGGATTTGATACTGTTAGTAAAGAAACTGGCGCTAGAGTAGTTGAAACAAACTTTGTACCATTCATGAGATCTAGAAAGATATTCTTTGAAGGCACCTTAATGAAACCCAATACAAAAGTATTTGCGTTCTTTAATAATATTAACGTTACAGCGTATTGTAAATCCGAAGCTTTCCAAGAATGGTCTGATCAATCAAGCGATCAATCTAAACTTTATACTGGACTTACATCGCATCCAGGCGCTTCATCTGGATCTTTAATAACTGATGGTAATGGTACTGTTAGTGGTACATTTATTATTCCAAGAAACGAAGCAATTAAATTTAAAACTGGAGTAAAGGAATTTAAACTATCCGATACAATAACTAATGATCCTGAGACTGAAACCACGTATTGTTCTTCGCCGTTCTTTGCGCAAGGAGTTATTGAATCTGTACAGAATACTATTACTAATACTAAAGTTCCTAAACTAGTTACCACTGAAGTTGGTGATAATCAAACTCTAAGTGAGACGTTTGTACGCACTAAAGTAAAATGGACGGATCCTCTTGCTCAAACTATCTTAATAGAAAAGAAAGGTGGTTTATTTGCAACAGGTGTAGATCTATTCTTTAGGACAAAGGCAACTAAAACCCAGGTTCCTGTTTCTATTAGTATTAGAGCTGTTGTAAATGGTATACCCACACAACGAGTAGTTCCAGGAACTGAAGTTACTTTAAACCCTGGATCGGTTAATGTGTCAGCAACTGCAAACAGCGCGACTGCATTTACATTCGATCATCCTGTTTACTTAGAGCAAGACGCTGAGTATGCTATTGTTATTATCTCTGCCTGTAATGAATATGAAGCTTGGGTTGCTGAAATGGGTGGGTTTGATGTTACAGACCTTACGTTTAGAATTACAAAACAGCCACATGGTGGATCATTCTTTACTTCTCAAAATGCTTCTACTTGGACCCCTGATCAAAGTAAAGATTTGAAGTTTGTACTAAGAAGAGCTAAGTTTAAGCAAGGTTCAGGATCGGCCATGGTTGATGGTGGTACTAATACTTCTCAAGTAACTTTTTGTAACGAAGATATTCCATTAGTAAATCTAAAGGCCGATCCCTTTAGTACTACTAGTGGCAGTAACGTAGTTAGAGTTACTCACACTAATCACGGAATGTATAGTGGAGGTTCTAAGGTTACTATAGCTGGTGTTGGTGGAACTGTTAATGGTATAACTGTTGCTCAATTAGAAGGTACACATAACGTTACTGGCTCAGAGCAAGATTCATATCTTATTACTTTAACTGGAGCTTCGGCAACATCAACTGGCTCTGGCGGTGGATCAACAATCCTTGCTACTGAGAATAGACAGTTTGATGTTCTTCATCCACAAATTCAAAATATACAGGTTCCTGGAACAGAGATTAGATACTATGTATCTACATTAGAACAAACAGCAGTTGATGGAACACAAACAGCTTACGGTGCAGTTGATGAATTTGAAGTACTAGCAAATTCAAATTCATATTTTGCTAACCCTAAGGTTGTTTCTTCAACAGCCCAAGGTTCTGGAAATCTTAAAACGTTTAGTATTAGAGCTGTTCTAAGCAGTACAGGCGATCACTTATCTCCAGTCATTGATCAAAATAGAGCTTCAATAATTACAGTTCAAAATATTATTGGAGATGCTATTAATAATCAAGGTTCATATAATAACTATGTTGCAGAGACTGCGGCAACTGGTGGATCTGAATTATGTAAATATATAACTAAGAAGATCGATTTGGCCGAAGAAGCAGATACAATTGATTTATACATGACAGCAAATAGACCTTCTGGATCTTCTATTGATGTATATTATAAAGTCTTACCAGCTGGTTCAGACGATGACTTTGGTGCAGAACTATGGGTAGCCATGGCTTCTTCTGATGCTATACCAGTTAATAATAATCCAAATGCTTATACCGAAGTTAAATATGCAGTTGATCCTACAGGAAGCTTTGGTTCTATGGCATTTAAAATAGTATTGAGATCTAATAATACATCTGCTATACCAACAATACGAGACTTTAGAGCAATTGCTTCAACATAAGGATAATATATAATGCCAAAAAAGAAAAAAGATATCAAAGTTGAGAACAATCCTGGGCTAATAAGAGATACGGCTACTTCAGCTATTATAAATACAAATAGTAATGCTTACGAAGCTAGAAGAAAACAGATTGCTAGAGATAGAAATCAAAAACAGATTGATCAACTGCAACGAAATGATATCGATAACCTTAAATCTGATGTTGCTGAAATTAAAAGAATGTTAGAAAAATTAATTGGTGGGAAATAATGGCTAATAAAGAAACTCGAATTCTAAAGGATGATACCTTAGAAAACTTAAGACAAAAGTCTAATGAGATTTCATTACACTTAGGCGACAACGAACAATTAAATTCTAATCTATCAGATAAGACTTATAATTTCGTAGACGTAGCTGCCGGATCTTCTATTTTTACTGGTCAAAGCGATGGTGCTAAGACTGTTAGATTTGAAGTTAGTCCATCAGTAACAGTAGATAATACTGGCGGATATGTAATTCTAAAAAATAGCCCATCTATTCCATCAGCATTTATTGTAGATGCTGTAATATACCAAGGCACTTCAGGTAGTCCTACATGGAATGGCCTGATTAGTTCTATAACTTCAGATAAAATCTTAGTAAGAAATACTGCAGGTACTTTTAGTTCATCTGCTGATCTTAAAGTTGGTGCCTCTCAAACAATAGCAAATGCTAATGTTATTAGACTTATTGGTGAAGCTTTTCCAAAGGGTATTCTAAGAGTATACAAAAACTCTGTTGAAATGACTCAAGGTGTTACGGCTACTGGATTCCACGTAGCAAATCACGCTGGTACTATTATACTTTCGAATAATCCTACACTTACAAATTTTATTGAGGGCGAGGTAGTATATCAAAATTCTACTCAGTTAGCCACTCAATCTCTAGTTGAGTCTACTTCTAACTGGTATGGTGTTATATTAAAATCTACTTCTACTCAGTTATTAATTAAAACCTGGTCAAATGTAAATTCATCTTTTAGTACTTCTCAAGTAATAAGAGTATTGGGTTATGGTACAACCATTGCTGCTGCAGATCATAGTGGATTAACTTCGCATAATACTACAATAGGTAATACTATTGAGCTTAATACTCCAGCCACTCTTAATGATGATATTAAAATATTCTCAATGGACGCAGTTGCTGGGCTTAACGAACTTCAACACGATGTTGGTGTTACAGAAAATCTTACAACTGTAGCCACTGATCTTACTAGTGCTGTAAATGAAATCGAAGCAGTCTTTGATGCATCAACTCACGAAATTACGGCTGGAACAAACCAGTTTGATGTAACTTCAGGAACCTTTAATCTTGATTCAAGTGGTATTATTAATCTGGATGCTGATGGTGGAGCCGTTAATGTAAAAGATGGCGGCGTTCAATACGCCGCATTAGAAAATACTGGTGGTAACATATTAGTTAAATCTGGTACTACTACAATGCTAACTGGTGCTGGAGCAAGTGCTACCTTTGCACAAGACGTAACAGTTAATCGTGATGTAGATATAGACAGAAATTTAAACGTAGACGGTACTGCTGAATTAAATAGTACCCTAGGTGTTGACGGAAACTTTAGAGTTGGCTCAAGTAATACATCTAAGTTTGATGTCGCAGCTGCTACTGGTAATACACAAATTGATGGAACTTTAGAAGTTGATGGTACGGCAGGAATTGATGGAGACCTAAGAGTAGGTACTAATAAATTCAATGTTACTGCTTCTAGTGGTGATACACAGATTGATGGAACTTTAGAAGTAGATGGAACTGCTGGAGTAGATGGAAACTTTAGAGTTGGTTCATCTGGTGGAGATAAGTTCAATGTTACGGCTGTTGATGGTAATACACAAATTGATGGTACACTTAATGTCGATAGTACTACAACCTTAAACGGTACTACTATTGATGGTGACCTAGACCTTAATGGTTCGGTTGATGTTTCAACTAATGCAACCATTCACGGAGTCTTAGATGTTGATGGTGTTTCTAACTTAGATGTTGTAGATATTGATGGTGCTGTTGATATGGCACTTACACTACAAGTTGATGGTAATACTACAATTGGTGGTGTGGTTGATATCGGCCAATTAAATGCTAAATTCACAAATAGAAATAACGTAAAACTTGCTCTTAATGAATTACATGACGAGATGGGCAATGCTGTTATAACAGGAACAGGAACTGCAGCGGATGGATTAACTAATCTTACAGCCGCAATTAATTCTATTGATGCAGAGATTGGTACAGTTGCTTCTTATGAGGGTGGAACTTATGGTTCTACTACTATTTCAGGTGTATTAACTAGTCTTCAAACAGGTATGATTAATAACGACACTGATATTACTAACCTCTTTGCAGATGTTGGTACTTTATCTTTAATTGATAATCTACCAACCGATTACACCTACACTATAACCGATCTTACAACTGCGACAAATACCATGTCGGGTTTCATCGGTAATACTTCTATTGCAAATATCGGAACTACTGATACTGTAACAGGCGCATTACAAAAATTACATGCAGAGATTGGTGATTCTGTTCTAACAGTATTTGCGGCAAATGACATATCGGCCGCTCTAAGAGAATTAGAGACTGAAAAGGTTTATCTATCTTCTGCAAGTCAACAAGAGATTGCATCTAAATTAGGTCTTACTGGTAATGTAACATTTAAAGATGGTGGTACTAATAACGATACCATGACATTCAACTCGGGTACTACATTAGACTTAAGTAATGCTTCTTTATTATTGCCCGGTAATGCTTCTAACGTTAACATCTTTAGTACTTCTTTCTTGGAAGTAGATGGCAACGTGCAAATTCAAGGTTTCAGTGTTGACCGACAGCACGTTGCAACTATAGTTGATAAAAGTGATGTAAGATTCCAATGGAATGAAAATTATGCTGATGGTACTTCGGCAACTAAACCTAGTCGTGCATGGCAAATACAAGGTCTTAATGATTCATCAGCATCGCACACAACAGACATTGTAACTTTCTATAATGCTAAAGACTTAATTACAAGTAATGCCGAATCGGGCATTAACGTAACTTGGGATGCTACTAACGAAAACTTTGACTTCAATGTTAATGATCCAACTATTACACTTGGTACAGGACCTATTAGTGGTAATGTAACTATTACTAATTTAGGTAATGCAACATTTAATACTACACTGGATAATAATTCAGTTGCACTTACTACTCATACTACTGGCGATTATGTTAGAACAGCAACAGGTACTACTAATCAGATTACAGTAAGTGGTGCTGGAACAGAAGGTAGAGCAGCAACATTCTCTATTCCTACTGACTTTAGAGCTCCAGGGACAGTCAAAATATTAGGTACTACTGGTGCAAGTGATACATCAACTGGTGCATTAACTGTAGCCGGTGGTGTGGGTATTGGAGAAGACTTATATGTTGCTGGTGACCTTTATGTACAAGGTGCTAGGACAGAATTAAATGTTGCTACTTTAGAAGTAGAAGACAGTATCATTATTACAAATTCTTTAAATCAAAGTGTTGGAGAATTTGGACTAAAAGTTAATGATGCATCTGGTAATATTGCTCATACTTTCTTATACAATTATAGTGCTGGACAATGGGAAGCAGACGGTTCTCTTTTACTTTCAGAAGCGACTCAATCGAATCCAGGAATAGAAGTTAATGGAATTGATTTAGGAATATTGGCCGGTTCTAAAACACTAGACCTTAAAGCAGGAACAGGTATAGGTCTAGCAGGTGTTGTAAATGGTAATGACTTTGAAGTTGCTATTACTAACAGCGATTTAGGTTCTTCACAAGCAATCTTTAAGAATATTACAGCTAATTCAGGTGGTACAGCAACTGCTAATATCAATAACGATACTTTAACTCTTCATGGCGGTACAGCTCTTGGATCAGTAAGATCTGGCGATACTATCACATTCAACCATGATAACATTGGTTTATCAACTGGTAGTGCTGTAGATAATGGTACATATATTCAAAGCTTTGCAGTTAATTCTCAAGGTCATGTTACAGGTGTTGTTTCTGGCGACTTCGATGATTACTATTTAAGAAACTGGGCACTATATGTAAATAATTCTCTTGCAGATACAATCACTCAAGGCGAAAGGGTAGGGTTCGATGAAGGCGCTGGTATCGATCTAGCTTTTGATGGAAATGATATTACTATCACACACCAAGATACTTCAAACTTTGGTGGCTATACTTCTACAGGAGATTCTAGTCCAACAACTATGTCGTTTGTACGAGATATTGCTTTAGGCGTAGATACTTTTGGTCACGTAACATCTGGTTCTGCTACTCAAGGTACATTCACACTAGGTGATGGTGTTACAACAATTACAGCCACGGCTGCAGGTATAAGCCTTACTGGAGATAGTACTTGGTCTGCTAACCAAACGGCCGGAAGTACCTTTAATATTGCTCATGCTAATACCTCAAATCAAGCTAGTATTGATAATACCAATAACAATGTAATTCAAGATATTACACTAGACACCTTTGGTCATATTACAAGTATGGCCAGTAAGGATATTACTACTGTTACTAATGCTAATAATATAAATGTAGATGAAACAAATGGTAATGTTAATTATCAAGTATTGTTTAGTGCAACTAATGGTACTGGATATCAAAGACCATATATTGATACTGATAATAGTCATCTTGTTTACAATCCTTACACACATACATTGACTGCGGGAACATTTGCAGGTAATGCGAATTCTGCATCTCATGCAACCAAGGTTCAGTCAACTTACAGTAATGCTGCTACTACTATGTATCTTAACGGCTCGCCTACTTTAGGTACTGCCAGCAAAGACCTGTACCACACAAATGGAATTTATTATACAGGATCTAATAATTACCTATACGCCGGCCGATTTGTAGGTCCTGTTACAGGTAGTGTAACTGGTAATGCTAGTACATCGACTCAAGTTTATGTTACCTCAACTGCGTCAAGCACAGATTACAGATTAATATTCGGAGAAAACAATGATGGTGGTAATGGCTACGAATCTCTTTATAAAGATAGTGGTGCATCATTATATTATAATCCAAGTACTAATAGATTATATGCTGAACATATACAAGGCGAAGGTTCATTAATAACCAATATTAATTACGGTAATATTTCTAACCCACCATCCATCCCAAGTGTAGGCAACGGACAAATTGATGGTAGAACATCCGGCCTTGGTTTAAGTGGAAGTATGGATGCTACTGCTAACCAAACCGGTAATACTACCTTTACAGTAACATCGAATGCAACAACCGCTGCAACTGCTAGCACTATTGCTTATAGAGATAGTGCTAAAGATATTACCGCAAGACTATTTAGATCAGAGTATGATACTACTAACTCAAATATTGGGTTTATAATGTCTCAGGTTAATACTGGTTCAGATAACTATATCAGACCTTCTACTGCAGCGCAGATCAGGTCTTTCTTGAATGTAGAAAATGGTTCTACTGCAGACCAAGATTGCTTTAAAAATATTCCAATATATAGTCCAGGGCCGACTCATCAGGGTACTGCCGTTGCAGATAGTACTGCAGATAGTTTTTCAATGTTCTCCGGTACTGCTATAACTTTATCTACCAGCGGTGATAATGTAACTATAACTAATACTGCGCCAAACGTCACAACTAACTTATCAACAACGAGGAATACAACGCAAGTACAGATTAATTCATCTGATGGTACTAATGCAACTATTAATGAAGCTACAACTTCTACAGCTGGTGTAATGACTGCTGCTCATCATGATAAACTGGACGGAATTTCGCATAGTGCAAATAATTATTCTCTACCAACATATCCTGCAAATATGAACCAGTATGTAAGAAGTACTGATAATGTTCACTTTGAAGGACTCATGGTTGGCCAAACCTCTGCTGCAACGCCGAATACAATACGTTGTACTGGTGATGTAGTTGCATATTATTCTTCAGATGAAAGATTAAAAGAGAATATTAAAGTTCTTGAAAATGGTCTAGATAAAGTATGTCAATTACGTGGCGTTGAATTCGATTGGAATGATAAGCAAGATGTTTATGAAGGACACGACATAGGTGTTATTGCACAAGACGTTGAGAAGGTTGCTCCAGAACTTGTAGAAACTAGAAAGCATGATGGATATAAGGCAGTTAAATATGAAAAGTTAACGGCCCTTCTTATTGAAGCAGTTAAAGAATTAAAAGATGAAAATAAAGAACTTCGTTCAATGATCGAAGATCTCAAAAGTATAAATAGTTAAAGGAAACTAAGAATGGCGATTTATTCAAATTTGACAGTAGATCAAGGATCAAACTTTCAAGCTGATATTGATGTTACTGATACTGATGGTGATGCATTGAATCTTGCTGGTTATACAGTAGCGGGACAAATAAGGAAATCTTATAATTCAACTACTGCCACTGACTTTGTAGGTGCAGTTCAAAACGCGGCCGGTGGAGTAGTACGAATAACTTTAACGGCTATTGCTACAAATGCTATGAAAGCTGGAAGATATGTATACGATGTTGAAATAACTAAAACAGCTACAAGTGAAGTTACTAGGATCGTTGAAGGACAACTAGAAGTTAGACCGGGTGTTACAAGGGCAAGTTAATGGCGAATATAAAAGCTAAGATCAGACAGACTGGGCAAATGAAAGGTAATGCTCGGTCTAATAAAGAAATCACAGCCTCTACAGTAAAACTTGCGCAAGGAAGTTTAAGCCTAGGAGATTTAGTAGACGTAAATGTCTCAGGGCAGTCAGATGGCGTTATGATGATTTATGATGCGTCCACAGGGGAATATAAAGTTACAACTCAGATAAACAATGAAAATCTGAAAATAATTGGAGGCACATATTAGTGGCTAATTTAACAAGAATAAAAATCTTAACTACGGGATCGGCCACTGCGTCACCCTCTAATCTGGCGACTGGCGAATTTGCTTATTCATATGAGCAAAGTCAAAAGGGCACGGGTCAGGCTGGTGAAAGATTATATATTGGTTCAGGAACTGAAACCAGTGGTGTTGCAGCAAGTATAGATTTAATCGGTGGTAAGTATTTTACAAACTTATTAAATCACGCTTATGGTACTACAACTGCCAATGCTGCATTGATTGTAGATGCTAATAGTAAACTTGATGTATTGAATGTTGATAACCTAACCTTAAATGGTAATGGCTTAACTTCAACTGACACTAATGGCAATATTACTATTACTCCTCATGGTAGTGGTAAAACAGTTCTTAATAATCCATACATCAATGGATCAACTGCTGGACATTCACTTTCGGAATTCATCCTTGATACAGTCGGTGGAGCAATTACTGCTGGTACAGGCATTACTGTTGTTAATAGTGACGGTGGTGATACATCAACAGTTTCGATTACAAATACCTCAGTCGGTGCTGGTAGTTATGGTTCAACCTCAGTAATCCCAACATTCACAGTTAATGCTCAAGGGCAATTAACAGCAGCTGGTACAGTAAACTTACCAGATCTAGCTTTTGCTGGTGATAGTGGCTCAGGTGCTATTGATTTTAATACTGAAACAATTACTTTCACTGGTGGTACAGGACTTACTACTGTAGCTTCAGGTAATGCTGTAACAACTACCTTAGACAATACCGCGGTTACTGCTGGCAGTTATGGTAGTACTACACAAATTCCTGTTATTACTGTAGATGCACAAGGTAGATTAACTGCAGCTTCAGTAGCAACTATTGCTACAATCCTTAACATTGCTGCTGACTCAGGCACAGACGATGGAGTATCACTACTTACTGATACTCTTACAGTTAGTGGTACTGCAAACGAGATTGAAACCTCTGTAAGTGGTGATACTATTACCGTAGGAATTGTGACTAACCCAACTCTTTCTGGTAACGTGATTGTATCGGGTAATCTAACAGTTCAAGGTACTCAAACATCTGTTGAATCAACTGTAATTACTCTTGATGATCCAGTCATAATGTTGGCAGATAACTCTGCAGTTGCAGCAGATGCACTAGATCGTGGTGTTGGATTTAAATGGGGTAATGGATCTGTTGTTAAAGATGGTTTCTTCGGTTTAGATAGAACTACATTAAGGTTTGTATTTAAGCCCGACGATTCAGCAGAAGCTGATTCTACTGATGAGAATTACGTAGCACCTTGGGGTGATGCAGAGTTTGGTAACATCTATGGTACTGGTGCTGATCTTGGTAATATTACAGTTGCTATTGCAGATGATCAAACTATTACTACGGTATCTGGCGATTTAGTACTTGATTCAAATACTAATGAAGTTGTTACTAATGCTAACCTAACTGTTAATGGTACTGTTGATATTACTGGTGCAGTTACATTAACGAATGACCTTGCAGTTGCTCATGGTGGTACTGGTGTATCAAGCTTTACTGGCAATTCAATTATCACTGCTAACGCTGGTGGTACTGCATTAAGTAATCTAACAAGTTCATTAGGAACCGCTGGTGATATTGTACAATTCACTGCAGCAGGTGTACCAGTAGTATCTAATATTATAGATGGTGGTACATACTAATAAACTAAGGTTTCTCCTAGTATAAATAGTATTATAATTCGTTACATAACGAAGTAATACTTTTATAATCTCCCTATATAGGGATTGAACAACTAGGAGAAGCCAAAATTGGCCAGACAATCAGATATTCGTTTACGGCGTTCAGCCGTAGCAGGTGCGATACCTTCAGCAACAAACCTAAACCTCGGTGAATTAGCACTTAACACTGCCGACGGCAAAATGTACATGAAGAAATCTCTCGGTGGAACTGATACCGTTGTAGAGATTGGAGGTGGTACTACCCAAGATGGTGTATGGAATGAATACAAATACACATCAACTAATAATCAAACTACCTATACTGGAACTGACGATGACGGGAAAACACTCTCGTATCTAGTTGGTTACTTACAAGTATTCTTTAATGGTATATTATTAGATAATGGTATTGATTACGCTGCGACTAATAGTTCTTCTATAGTACTTACTAATGCTGCAAGTACTAGTGATATTGTTCAAATCTCTTCATTCGCTAAAGTATTAGGTACTGGCGATGTAACACGATCCACACTTTCTGGTAATGGCTCAACCACAGCATTTACAATAGCTTCTGCACCAACTCATGAAAATAATTTACAAGTATTCATTGATGGTGTCTATCAAGAAAAAAGCTCATACTCACTTTCTAATACAACATTAACTTTTGACGCTGCTCCAGCAAACGGTACTACTATTGAAGTAATGATTGGTACTAATAACGTTACAGTTGATGGTGTGCAAGACTTAGCGATTGGTGGTAATCTTACAGTAGCAGGAACATCAATATTTAGTGCTAGTATGACTGGTAACTTAACTGGTAATGCTTCAGGTAGTGCAGGAACAGCAACTAGTTTAAGTAATCATAACACTGGAGCATTGACCGAGGGTAGTAACCTATACTTTACTAACGAAAGAGTTGATGATAGAGTCAATGCATTAATCGTTGGTGGAACAGGAATCACTGCAACGTATAACGATTCAGCTGGAACACTTACAATTGATGGTTCAGCACAATACGGCGACTCTGATGTTGAAAGTTATCTAAGTGGTGGAACTGGTGTAACATTCTCAAGTGGTGCTATATCAATTGGTCAAGCAGTAGCTACTACAGACAATGTAACCTTTGCATTAATTACAGCCACTGGTGGTAATTCAACTCAATGGAATACAGCACACGGTTGGGGTAACCATGGTGCTCAAAGCTATGCTACTCAAACTTATGTTAATACTCAAGTATCGAATTTAGTTGATAGTGCGCCTGGCGCTTTAGATACATTAAACGAACTTGCTGCAGCTATCGGAGATGATGCTAACTTTAGTACAACTATAACAAATAGTATTGCTGCAAAACTTCCTCTTGCGGGTGGAACACTTACTGGAACTTTAAACGGAACAACTGCTTCATTCTCAAATACTGTAACAGCTACTAATGGATTCCTAGGTAACATCACAGGTAACGTAACTGGCAATGTTAGTGGTTCTGCTGGAACTGTAACAAGCCTAAGCAGCCATGATACTGGAGACTTATCAGAAGGTAGTAACCTATATTATACCAATGCTAGGGCTGACGCAAGAGCGGATGTAAGAATAGCAGCTTCAAATACAGGCGATTTATCTGAAGGTAGTAACCTATACTTTACCAATGAAAGAGTAGATGATAGGGTTGGAGCTTTAGTACAAGCTGGTACAAATATTACAACTGTATACGACGATGCAGCTGGAACATTAACCATTAACTCTTCTGGTAAAACACAAGAACAAATAGAAGATATTGTTGATGGTTTATTAGTTGCTGGAACTGGTATCGGCTTAACATATGATGACACAGCAGGAACTTTAACAGTTGCAAATACTGCGGTTGGAGCAAATGCCTTTGGTAATATTGTTATATCAGGTCAAACAACAGTAGCGGCTGATTCGACAAATGACACCCTAACTTTAGTTGGTGGTGCTGGTATTGTTCTTACTAGCAATGCTGGAAGTGATACAGTTACTATTACGAATAGTTCACTTGGCGCAAATGCATTTGGTAGTATTGCAGTTAGTGGTCAAACCACAGTGGCAGCAGATTCTACAGGAGATACTTTAACTTTAGTCGGGCAGAATGGTGTTACTATTACAACCAACGCTGGTTCTGATACAGTAACGATTGATGGACATACATCTTATGCTCCATTTAATACAGATTTATTTACAGCTAACGGTTCTACTACTGCATTCGTATTAGGTTCAACACCAAGTTCAGCAGATAACTTAATTGTATTCATAGAAGGTGTTTATCAGAATAAAAATTCTTTCTCACTTTCAGGTTCTACATTAACAATATCTCCTGCATTAACCACTGGCCTAGAATTAGTAGTTCATCAGATTGGTGATGTTGTGTCGGGTGTAGGACTATTAAGGAATAACTTTACGGGTGACGGTTCAACTGCCGCATTCACTTTATCCCAAGACCCATTACATGAAAACAATCTCTTTGTATACTTTGACGGTGTATATCAAAATAAGAGTGAGTTTAGTGTAAGTGGTACTACTTTAACATTTTCTACAGCTCCTGATAGTGGAGATGCTATTGAAGTTATAGTACCTAAGACGACTGAAATACAAACTCCTAGTGTTAATGCTATTGATGATGCAGCACAGTTTAATACTAATAATATTATACCAAACGCAGTAACGACTACTGTTGTTGCTTCTACTTCTGCGACTACTATTGCTAGTCATGCTGCAGCAACATATAGAACAGTAAAATACTTAGTACAATGTACACAAGGAACCGATTATCATTCAACAGAAGTTAATTTAATCCATGATGGAACCACTATATATATTACTGAATATGGTTCACTCTGGGATAATGCAGCATTAGGAACATTCGATGCTACTATTTCTGGTGGTAATATCTTATTACAAATTACGGCAGGGAGTGCTTCGAGTATGACAACTAAAGTTATATCAACTGCAATTCCTTTATAAATAGAACTATACAATCACAACGGTGGAGAGTGAAACCAAGTGGCAAATAAAAACTTTACAGTAAAGAACGGATTAGAGGTCGGTGGCCAAGAAGTCATTAGCTCATCCGGCGCTATAACATCAGCAGCCCTTGGCGGCCAAGTACTCGGAACTTCTGCAAGTCCATCCTTTGCTAATATTACTACGGCAGGTTATCTAAGAGGGCCAGCATCATTTGTTATTGATCCAGCTGCCCATGGAGATGATACTGGTACAGTAGTTATTGCTGGTAACCTTCAAGTAGACGGCACTCAAACAACAATCAATTCTACCACAATGACTGTGGATGACCTTAACCTTACTCTTGCGAGTGGAGCCGCTAATGCTGCTGCTGCCAATGGTGCGGGTATTACGGTTGACATTACTGGAGCAACTAACCCTTCTCTAGTGTATGGTAGTTCAAATGATGATTGGAATTTTAATAAGAATTTAAATGTTACTGGCAATATAGGTGTAACAGGAACAGTTGATGGTGTTGACATTGCGGCAAGAGATGCTGTACTGACTTCTACGACTACGACTGCTGGTGCGGCATTGCCAAAAGCTGGTGGTACTATGACAGGCAACTTAACAGTTCAGACATTAGTTGGTATCAATAAAGCTGTTAATTCCGCAGTAGGCTTAAGTGTTGGTTCAGATGCAGCTTCAGCCACATCTTATGGATTAGAAGTCACTAATAATTCTTCAAATACAAGATTCCTAGTAGATGGTTTAGGCTCACAAAGATTTTACGGCAGTGATAACTCTGAAACTGCCAGGTTTACAGATGGCAAACTGGGTATCGGAATAACTGAGCCTTTAGCTCCTTTGACTATTAATAACTATCTTGCTTCAGCGACCAGCGGAAGTACTATATATGTTAAAAGTAGTAGTGCTTATACAGTAAACGATCCGTCTGTAGTTGCTGCTACTCCAGACGGAATATTAGTAACATCTAATAGTAGTAACACGAACGGCCCTGATAAAATGGGATTAGTTCTTTATAATGATAATGCTGCCGCCGCCGCCTTTTCTCCAATGCTTCTATTTGCAAAAAGAGAAACTGATTCACCTCACAGAGCCTCTATGGCAGGAATATATGCCAAAGCTCCTTTAGGCAATGGAAATAGCAATGCTTGGATAGACGGTGAATTACATTTTGCAACTGCTGGAGCAGCTAGCCAAGGTATAAAGTCTAGAATGGTTATTGATAAAGAAGGCAACGTGGGTATCGGAACAGCTGCCCCAGCATCCTTGCTTCATGTAAAAGGAACTAATAGTTATGGGTCTCTTAGAATAAGTCCAACAAGTGCAAATGGCGAGGCGGCCATGGCATTCTATCCAGATGTTGCAGGAACAGGTACTGCTACTGCTTGGATTGTAGGACAGGCTCCTTGGGGTCATACCGGTGATTTTGCTATAGGTAACCAAGCGTTTGGCGGCCCAATAATGTTAATACAGCAAAATGGCAATGTTGGTATTGGCACAACTGCCCCAGCCGCTAAACTTGAGGTTGGTAAAAACGAGGCAGTTTCACATCAAGTAAGAATAACCTCAGGTGTTTGGAATGAGCCAACTCTGTTTTTCAATTGTCACAGTAATTATAATTATACTTTAGGAAACTTTGGAACTTCAAGCGTTAAAAAATTCCAGCTTAAAACTAATGATGGATCTGTAGTACTGTCAACAGCCGGCAACAATAGCATCTACGTTGGTATCGGAACAACTACTCCAAGTGTTAACCTTGAAGTTATTGACCCTGTATCAGGCAACTTTGCTGGCGCTATTACTGTAGGTGGCAACGGTAGTAATCGAAGACTTATATTAGAGCAAACTGATGTATTGACTTACAGAATGGGCGGTACGGGCACTAACTCTATAACTCAACTGGTATCTGGAGGATCCGCAGGTGCTGGCACTGTTGGTCTTACAATTAGGCCAGCCGGTCAGATACAAACCCCGTTAAATCCTGCTTTCAGAGCAAACGCTAAATATGGCCAGACTTATGCGTCAGGTTGGCAGCATGTGCTTTACGATACTTCCGTTACCACTAGAGGGACTGGTTATGCAAATTCCAGATTTACGGCTCCTGTTGATGGTTGGTATCAATTTAATGCA
>Ga0307993_1000299_pt1 | contig 17006 bp, 43 predicted proteins | sample EllFjometagen260_FD_203163 | JGI IMG/M metagenome (GOLD analysis project Ga0307993, IMG submission 203163) | Marine microbial communities from Ellis Fjord, Antarctic Ocean - #260 | ecosystem: Environmental > Aquatic > Marine > Unclassified | place: Southern Ocean | collected 2014-11-02 | reverse complement strand
CCCTATCCTATGCATCGGAATCAGGCCTTTTCTTTTTCTTTTTTGATAATGAATCGACTAGCTTGTCAAATTGCTTAGTAGATAATCCTTGGTTAGAAGAACTAAAAGGTTTCCATTGGATAGCAATAGCCAATAGAAAAATAGTACCTACAAAATGCCAAAATGATTGAAATATAAATTCTAATATATCCATAGTTATTTTTATTAGTTATATGTATTAATTAATAATAGTTTTAATATTCAGTATTAAAAAAGAATGTTTGGAAAAGTCTTCCATCATTTTTGTCTTTACCAAAATACTCTAATGACCTGTGATACATATCTCCTCTATATAATACTAAACGATTATATACATTACCAACCATTGCATGCATATCCCATTTACTATAATCCCTGGAATCAACGTCAGTTATTTTCATAGCAGCAGGATCGTAACTCCCATCTGCTAATCTAGGTGGTGTAACCCAGCCGGTTTCTTTATGCCTGAATAAACCAGTACCACTACCAATAGGTGCATTCGGTGTCAAATAACAAACACCAGCCCACATTGTGTTATAATCTGAATGAATCCAACTATCATCAGCTTCGGTAGTATATTGGAATGCTGTAGTATAGTCTTGTTTAAAGTTAGAAATAGTTCCACCAGCATGCCTAACAATATCTTGTATTGAACTTTCAAGACCCTCCCATTCATGAACTGGTTTAGTTCTCTTACCAGGAAAATTACCAGCAACACCAAAAGGCTGGGCTAATACCCATTCTCTAGTTTCGTCTGGGTTTCTATAAAAATTGTCTATTACTATTATGTCTGTTAGCATTGGTATGTTTTGTTATTTATTAGGTAGTTAAAATAGCATGGATTTAAGTTTTTGTAAATTAGTACATTTTTCATATTCTTCAATACTTTCAAAATATTTAATCAAACCATCTATACTTTCTACTTTATTTTTTATAGAATCATTTCTTTTTAAAATAGAACTAGGACTTTGCATTAATACATGATATGATAAATCCATAAATTGATTAAAGTCTGAATGTTCTAAATTCAGTAAAAGACTTCTAATGAAATCATCGTTAAATCCACTACCTTGCTCCATCGTACTTATTTTTTATTTTTTGTATCATTGCTTTATCCTCAAGATCCAGGTCTGTTGGTATGTCTACTATAATACTTACTAAAAGGTCTGTAAATTTACCATCTTGTTTGTAAATTGGAAAGCCTTTGCCCTTAATTCGTAAAACCTTACCATTCGCTGTACCTGGTGGTATAGTAAAAGTTATAGTCTTGTTAAAGCAACTAAGAGTATCTGTACCACCTAATATTGCATTATACATACTTATGTTTTTAATTGTATGTAACCCTTGATTATCCAAGAAAAAGTTTTGATCATTTAAAACTTCTATTGTCATAATAAGATCACCATTCAGTTCCTCAGTCTGTCCTCGTTGGCCTAAGCCTTTTAGTTTTAATTTCTGCCCAGATTTTATACCAGGTGGGATGTTAACCTTTACTGTTTTCATTCCAATACCAATATCTCGAGATACCCCATAATACGCATCAACTAAAGTTATCTGTAATACACCTTGCGTATTTCTCCCTTGTGTGTTATAACCATACCTTTGATTGAACGCACCAGAGAAATTTTGGTTCTTGAGCAGATCTTCAAACATACTATCAGAAAAACCTTCACCAAAGCCACCACCAAACGGATTGGTTTGCCCTTGGTCGTGCCGTGCTTTCTTTTGCGGATTACCTAAAATCTCATATGCCTCTGCTGCCTCTTTAAATTTTTCCTCATTCCCAGTTGATTTATCTGGGTGATATTGTTTAGCTAATTTTCTATAAGCCTTTTTAACAACCTCTTCTGTCGCAGTTTTGTCAACTCCTAATATTTTGTATGGGTCTTTCATTTCCAAAGTATTTGTATTCCTATTAAACTACATGCAATAATTAAAGATACTGCTGTCTTTGGTGTAAACCCTTCCCCGAGAAAATACCAAGTAAGAAAAGTAAAAGAAACAATTCCTGATCCAAATGCAATAAATCTACCTGGCCAAAGTAAACCATCAAAATGATCTACCATAAACCTAGTAGCATAAATTAAGATATAGCTAATAGCAGTTCCCATTATTACTGAAACTGCTAGTGGGTTCTTCTTAAACCACGGCCAGACAAACTGCCCGTTAGTTTGAAACCATACTGCTCCTTGGCCTAGAAAGAATAATAGAAATCCTATTAACAGTTTACTCATCTATATGATATTTATAACCTTGTCTCTCCATGAAATTGAAATGTGAGTCCATTTGCTTAGCGGTTAACCAAACTGATTTTTCTCTAATGACTTCACCATCTTCTCGTTTATCATAAGCTTTATTTAAAAACCATTTCTCACGTTTAGATTCCCACCAAAACCAGATCTTTTGCCAAGACTTTGGTTTTTGCATGTAGACTTTATTGCCCTTATCCATGTGAGCAATGAATTGCTTATATGTAATATCACCAGTAGCCACTAAGATTTGACTCTTGATTCTTTGATAGAAAGTTTTTGAATCTTATTCTCTAAGATAAATCGTTTTTCTTCTAGTTTATTTTTGTTTTCCATTTGGGTTGCTATTTTTTCTAATACTTTAACCAATGACGGCATATCTGCATCAAAAAACTTACGACCCATTGCTGTTCTAAAAAATTCTGACATAATTGTGTTTATTTTTATATGCAACAACTTCGGTTTTGTTTACCAAATATATAAACAAATATAAAACTAATTATGAGCAAGATACCAAACTTTGAAAAATTTGATGTTAATGAGGCAATCGTTGCAGCAGGTTTTGGAATGAACAATATGCAGAACTTCGGACTAGGTGGAGGAACACCACAAACTGGTTATAGTATGAGTGCAATTGCAGGTACGGTTGGAACTTCAGCTACCGCAATAGGCAACCAAGCAAACGAATATGAAATGAATGAAAATGATAATCATACAGCACAGGGTTATTTAGAAGAAGCTAAAAATCATATAAATGAATCCATTGATAAAGCATACGAAAATTGTAAATCAATTGATGAAGGATATAATAAAAAATCTGCCATTAAAGCAATGGGAAAATCTGATGATGCTATTCTTACTACTAAAGACGGTGATGAATTTATAATCTACAGCCCAAGTAGCGGTAATGATGATAATGCAGCAACATGGAAAGCTGATGGTGTTATGGGAACTATTGAAGATGATGGTGAAAGTGCATTCATCAAATATACTGATATAAAATCAATCAAAGAATCAATCAACGAAGCATCTGTTCAAATTGCTGGTGATAAGAAACCATCAGGTGCAAAGATATTGGCAATGGTTATAGTAGATCATTTAATAGATAAGAAAATTGTTACAATGGCATACAAGAAAAAACTTAATGCTGAAATTCAAGATATAATAATAAAATCTACATTTTAATATGAATATTCCAAACTTTGAATCATTTGAATTGAACGAAGGTGATAAGCATGAATTCAACCCTAATGAAACTGCAGAAAGATTAAAGAGAAGAGAACAGCAAAATGTCGAGAGATATAGAGCTGCACAAGAAAGAGAAGACAATTACGGTATAGCATATTATAAGTATAGAATTGCAATAGACAAGATTGATATACAGAAATTGAAACTGATGACACAAATACATCAGCTTAAACAAAAGAACAAAAAGTAATGGATACTCAAGAAGATAAAGATCAAGATTCAATTAGACACTTCAAAGGTTCAGTTGGTCAATTTAAACAAATGTTTGATGATTTAGCTGGTACTGATACTAATGCATATGATAGCCCTGCTTATCAAGGGTTCGATGTTCACCCGACAAGAGGAGAAGTTAAAAGTCCACATTGGGAAGGCGAAGAAGGAGAAACTCAGAATGAAAACCACATACCATCATTTGAATTATTTGAATCTAAAGAATCAGACGACTTAGCAAAACAAATTAATAAAGCAATAATTAAAATTGACGATTCATTAAGCTATAAGGATTTAGCATTAGCTGTTAGTAAAATATTGAAAGATGATTACGGTAAGCATAACTTCAAAGCATTTATGGAAGTACTACATAAAGACTTAGGAATATAAAACAAATACAATATGAAAAGATTTAAAGAATATACAGAAGAACCAATCAACGAGGCAAATGATGTAGTTAATGAAAAAAATGATAACGAAACTTATTTTAAATTTCTGACAGTACTTAGAGACTCTGGTAAAACTAATATGTTTGGTGCAGCTCCATATTTACAACAAGTATTTGATCTTAGTAAGAGTGAAGCAAGAAAGGTATTAGCAGAATGGATGAAGTCATTTAATGAATCAGTTAACGAAGCTAAGATTGCATTTATTAATACTGGTTTAATAAGTGAAAGAATCCAAAAGTCTGGTTTACTACCACTCTTAGGCGAAAACAATGTGAGTCTAAACAAAGACAAATTGGATTTCACTAAAGAGTTAAGTAGTACATTAACAAAACTATATAAAAAATATAGTTCACTCCCAGTTAAATAATTCTAAAAAGGTAAATCATCATCAACATCATTAGCAGCTAAATAACTAATTAAAGTATTCCCTGCTGTTGATGTAGATACCCAATATGAAGTACCAGGAATCTCAACAGTTATTAAGTCTTCCTTTTCAATCGGAGTTTCAGCTTTAGGTTTTACTCCAGATCTATAATCAGAGTCTGAGTAGTGTACAAGATCAAGCTTACCACAAGATACTAATAGTTTAGCAACCATATTACCGTTAACATATATTTCCTTTACTTTACGATCATCTCCCCTTAAGTTTTCCTCATCTATTACTTTCTGCACATACGCCTTTGGGTATGTAACATTGTATGTTGAATCTGTCTTGTCTTTATTTACTATTTTTACTTTTACCATTTTATAAATTTTGTGTTATGTATTTTGATACCTTAGCCCAATAATGAACAGTCGCGGTCTTCTTATATCCTCTAGGACCACCATTCCAATTTCTTGCCATCTTTTCGTATGAACTTTCTGTGTGATATGCATCAGCCCAAATGTTAAACATCTCGATTGACTTATCAGCATATTTTCTATCACACCTTTTAAATCTTTTATCTAATCCTTGATTTTTTAGAATACGATTTACTTCTCTAACCATAATAGGTCTAATTTGTAGTAACCCGACAGATGGTGCCCCTAAATCTAAATCGCCTATAACACTAGGATTACCACCACTCTCAACAAACGCCATTGCTTGTATCAGTTCTTCTCTGTTATCAATCTTTCCATTAATAAGATTAACAATAACAGGTTCTTCTACAGTCGGCTCAGTCAATATTAACGCATCGTATGTTTCGGTTGGGTGATTTGTAAAAGATAACATCAATGCTGGTATTAGTATAAATCTTTTCATAAGTTTATTTTGTTTCAAACCAAATGCTTGTTTCATTTCTAGCAACTTCGAAAGCATCTGTGCTATTTAAGATATAGTTTAAGGATTCTTTCCATCCGTTTAAGTAATATATCATGCTAATTCTGTTTCAGTTTCTATGTTCATTACAAACGCTTTGCTAGCCCATGTTTTTGAATTAACAGCTTTGTATTGATTTTGATCATAAAGGTTTGTATTATCAAATAGTTGATTAATAGTTGCAATTTCAATATCGGCCATTATCATTTCATCCATGAATTTGATTTTTCTGCCAACCTTAGCAAAAATAGTTAACCAATAATCTCCACCAGTTGGGCAAAATTCAATTGTTAGTAATGATCCTTTCTTGTAAGCATTTAGTAATTTTCCTGGATTCTTAAAATAATTAAGGTTGTCATTATCGAACCTTACTTCGTTACAGCTAGGATAACCCGCTTTACATTTTGCAATCATTCTAAATTTACCACCGGTATAATTTGATAAGTAATCTACAGTTCTAATCTCTGTTGTGTTGATGATGTTTCCGTTTTTCATAATTTCCGTTTTAATTGGTTAGTTATTGTTTGTTTTATTATAATATAAATATAATCAATTTATTCGGATATTGAACCATAAAATCTTGTTATTTTCAAAAAGTTATTAACAATTTATAATAGCTTAACTTCAAACCTATCATCCATCTTTTCTAATACTTCTGTTGGTACATTATGTTCATTTACACCACCATGTCTATTCTCGACAATTAATGAATAAACTTTATACCCATGTTCTTTTGCCATATCATAATATGCTTTCATTTCCCATTCTTGTGTAAATGTATTTGAAACAACAATCTTATCGACATTAACTTGTTCACCGTCAGTTTTCATCCATGCCCTAGTTTGATTTTGGCAGTAATTATGTGCATACTTTAATTTGGTTGCATCAAAGTTGTATACACCATCTTCCATAAAATATTGATCTGCTTCCATGTGGACTCCACCGATTGATTTTGCTAGTGTTGTTTTTCCAGATCCTGGCAAGCCTCTTAATAAATATAATTCTTTCATATCTTAATTGTGTTTTTTAACTGGTTTCAAATGTGTAAATCCAAGTTCTTTATTCAAGTCTATGTTATGCCCTCCCATTTTTCTAAACATCATTTCTGATAATGTCTCGTCATTTGTTTGCAACATATCTTCACCATCAGTACAATTATCTTGTAACTTTAAGTAATCTAATATTGATAACATGCAACTTGCCATGTTTACTATCTCTTCGTCTTTAGTCATCATAATTTATAGTCTTTTATATTCTTCATAGGTTCCACCCTTTGAACCACCATGACCATCTGATCTTGTAGTCCAATTGATAAATTTATGATGTTCATTATTTTTATCTTCATATGTTTGAAGTTCACTTTCATCTATTGGAAAGAAGTTATGATTCTCTGTCAAGTTTTCAAATGTATGTTCTCTATGTGCAGTTGGTCGTGTACTATCTGAGTATGTTACTTCTCGAGATGACCATGAACGATAGCATTTATTACTTTCATCTAATTCCCATATATGACAATCATGTGGTCTTACTAAATATTTTACTTGCTGTTCCATAATTTATAGTCTTTTATATTCCGGTTTAATAACTCTCCAAATAGTATCTGAAGTATCTTTATCATCTAACATCTTAAAAAGAATTTGTGGATACTTGTACTTTTTTGCATGTTGAGCAAAGTCAGCTCTGTTGTATTCTTTCTTATGAGCAATAAAATAAACATTTTCTAATTTTCTAAAAATCCAATTGTATTCACGCTCCAGTGTAATGTACTGATTAGTAAGTTCATGGATATACCCATCAATTCCTTTAAAGAATTCATCTGGTACATCCTTTAACATTTCATAAATATCATCACCTTTACTTAAACATTCCCATACAGATTTTGTAGAGATCTCTGTCATGATTTTATGTAACCTAAGATAATCTTCAAACTTAATTTTACATCTATCGCCATTTGTAAACTTAACTACAAAACCTTCTTTGTTTTCCCAGTTCAGTGTTTTTAAATGTTCATAGTTTTTAATAGTATGATATTTTTTGACGATGTTAAAACCTTCAGATTCCATTTCATCAAATTTACAATCTTCACCTGTAGTTGTATTGATAACTCCAAGTACCACTAGTTTCTCCTCTTCACCATAATCAACAACGATACGATTTTCAGAATATAAGATTTCGAACATATAAGTATAACCTTCATAAGTACCTCTTTCCCAGTTATACTTATCTAGTAATTCAGTACCTTTAATTGCTTGTTCAGAAGTAAACGATCCTCTTGATGCAAAAACCGGTTCTCCTTTAAAGTAAAAGAAAATACCAAGTGATCCATCCATTTTTTCATAGACGTCGAATTCTTTGGTTGCATTATGCTTTGCTTCCTCAATATTAAAGAACTTTTTAAATGGCCTAGCAACAATATTACCTTCGTCATCAGTAACTAATCCTCTACATCGTAAAGTGATTTCATCCCACTTACCTTCGTATTGAGTTTTCTGAGAATAGTTCCAGATTGTCAATGGTAATGTAGGGTGAGTTTGTTTGATTAACCAACCTTCTTCGTAATATTCTTCTAATAGTAACATGTATGTTTTATTACTTTGATTTATTTGTGGGTATAAAGGAGTCGAACCTTTTGCTTGTACAGTACAGCTTTAACCAAACATACCCTGGACCTGCAGATCCGTTATTTAAAAATCGCCTGGTGCTACTTGGAAACAAGATAATCCACTTTCTCTCCACATATTAACGACTTTAGTTCTGTCATCAAAAATACAGAGGATACGATCTTTTTTATCTCCTGGGAAAATATCATCTAACCAACTTTTCTTTAGTTTGTCATCTGGCATAAAAGCCCATGGGTGGCCAGTTGGTCGCATCTTCATAATGTTGAATGGGACATTGTGTTTTTCCAACCAGGCAGCTGTTGCATCTTTAGTTGCTTTACTTCTACCAGAGAATATCACAATAGTGAATCCTTGCGCGTCTAATGTTTTTGCCATTTGAATTACTGGCTCATTTGGTAAGTCTAATGAAATGTTAGCAGGATCAAAAAATACATCCCAATTCATTTTACCATTTTCTTTTGTTGCTAATGTTCGCCTTGCCTCAATATCAGCAAGAGTTCCGTCTAAGTCAAAAATTACTACATCCTTTTTCATTTCCCGTTTGTTTAATTGTTATAGTATAAATATAATCAATTTTGTTCGGTTCTGAACTATAAAATCTTGTTTTGTTTTAAAAAAGTTATTAACAATTTAACTTAACCCTAATTCACGCATGGTACGCTTATCTTTAAATCTTTTGATAAGATCTTTGTTTAGTGGATCATCCTTTAGTTGTTTAATCAAAATCTTTGCATCGCTTATGGTTATTTTATTATCATTTACTTCTTCGGTAATACCACACGAAAACTGCTTGCATATCTTAGGCCTACTATTATAAATGTTACAAAGGTTGCATGAATCTAAGTGCTGACATTTTTGAGTAACTATTTGCTGAGTTGGGTCGGTATTAACATTGACACCCTCAAACAAATAGATCTTGTCTTGTTCAACTGGAAATGTTTTAAAAAGTGTCCCATCACAGCATAACCCACAATCCATACACAACTCATCATGAGTAACTTCTTTCTTTGTAATCCAGGTCATTAGCTATTTGGTTTAAACTTTTTCTGAATGTAAATAGCTTTTAGTTTTTTCTTTCTTTTAGCTTCAGATGGTTTTTCAAAATTCTTTCTACCCCTAAGCTCTTTGAGCAGTTGTGTATTTCTGACTTTGCGTTTATACATCTTTAACACTTTGTCAATTGAATCTTTTTCTCCCTTTTTGATTATTAGCATATATAAGTTTATTTTAATTATTTATAAGAGTTGTAATATAGTTAGTGTTCCCTACTGGATTTGAACCAGTGGCCTAATCATTATGAGTGATTTGCTCTAACCAACTGAGCTAAGAGAACGATGTGAACGAGATAGGATTCGAACCTATGACCGATGCCTTAGAAGGGCATTGCTCTATCCAACTGAGCTACTCGTCCATGCCGTTAAAAAATAAGAGGGAGTTCGGGTCTTTCGAGGTTACTGGTTTGTACATTTACTATTAACCTTTGTTTTGATCTTCGGGTGATCTAACCTTATTGCACCTAACAGCTTCACTTATCCCTCTTAACTTTTATAAAAACATTGATATGATACTAATCATAACAAGCCCTACCATAGCACCAAATGCTATCATGTAAGTGCTTCTCATTCGTTCTTTAGATCTGCCTTGCCTTTCTCTATTGTCTTCTGTCATTGTATTTAATTTATGATGGATTATTTGAACAGTTAAATATGAACCTTAATATTCCATCGGTTTCACAGTCTTCACAATCTTTGTAACTCATACCTAATTTATTCTTTAGTCTTTCAAATACATGTGCATGAGAATTTCTACCATTAGGATGCATATGAGAAGCTGGCAATTTACCTTTCAGTATATCACCAGCTTTTATTGCTGCCTTGTAAATAAGCTTTGAGTTTTCGGGTGACATATTATTTAATTAAACTAATACTAAAAGTATCACCTTGTCCAATTGTATCTAAAATATCTAACCCTTCTGTTACTTTACCAAATGCAGTATGAACCCCATCTAAATGTTGAGTACCTTGTCGGTTATGACAAATAAAGAATTGTGAACTTCCAGTATTCGGCCCTGCATGAGCCATTGATAAGGTTCCCCTATCATGCATTTGGTTTGCAGCTCCGCTATGCTCACACATAATTTTATTTGTGGATCCTCCCATACCAGTACCTTGAGGACATCCTCCTTGTACCATGAAGTTTGGTATAACTCTATGAAATTTTAACCCTTCATAAAAACCTTCCGATATTAATTTTGTAAAGTTAGCAACTGTCTTTGGTGTCGCGTCTTTAAATAGTTCGGCAACCATGTTACCTTTGCTTGTTGTAAATTTTACTTTCATTTGTTTTAATTTTAGTTACTTAATTCTCCATCACTCCATGCATCGTAAATCACTTTCATGATTCCGCCATCAGTATCAGCTTCTTCCCAACCACCTTGCGTGGTCCATTCAAAGAAAATTACACCCTTTGAGTTTTCTGCAATTCTACACTCTATAGTTTCTTCATCTATTACTAAAGTGTAATCTTTTGTAGTTGCCCAGAATACTTCGTTCTCTTCTATAATTCTAATGTCAGCCATATCTATATCTTTGTCAATTCAGTTGGATTAATTTTTAAATCATAGGATGACGGATATGCTAATGATAACATAGTTTTGCTATCAGGTCTAACTTGGTAAGTTCCCTTTTTGCCATTAGTACCAGTTACAGTACCAATGATTTCTCTCTCCGCTAATACTGGGAGCACTGATTCACCTGTCTCTGAATTCCAATCCCAGCCAGTCTTCCCAGCTGGGTGTGGTACAACTGAGTGTGTATCAATCCATTTTACTTTATCTCCTACTTTTATATTACTCATATTTAAATTTTAGTTAATTCTTCAAGGCTAACACTTAGATCGTAATAAGTATCCATTCCCTTTGGCGCAGCACAAGCTAAATTATCAGGTCTAACTGAATACTTATTCCTTGCACAATGAGCACTTATAACTGTACCAATTCTCTCGGTATCCCTAAACACTGGAAGTACTACTCCTGCTCTATCAGTTTTGCCTTCAGGATGCGGTACTGCCATCATCTTAGTAACCCATTTTACTTTATCACCTTCTTTAATATCTACCATGTTGTTATTGTTTATTTGTTATAGTATAATTATAAACTATTTTACTCCCCTCTGAAAGACTTTGTCTGTTTTTTTAACAATAACCACAATATCATATATGCCCAGAATCCACAGGGGATAATGATGAATATGAGCCTCCATGCTATTGCTGATGTATTTGTGTTGTCTGCGATCCCTTGGCAAACTCCACCAATGTAACCGTCTGTTCTATATAATTTATTTTTCATATTTTGTATATGGTAGTCTTGAGTTAAACTTAGCTTCTGTGTTTACGTTATGTATAGTTGAGTCATAATCAGGTACACCTGGCTCTGTACGTTTGCCCTGTGTATACTCTCCGATATGCTCTACCATAATATTACCATCAGAAGTTTTTAATATACCTGTATAAGTATCATATTTATGTTTTAAGTGCCATGCAATAACAGATTCACCTAACAGATATCCATGATCTTCTATAATAGGTTCTTTTGCAATTGTACCAGCCCAAACTGACATCAACCCCCAGAAATAAACAGAATCAGTTTCAATTCGGTATTCACCGATTATCACATCAGTATCTTTTTTACCAACAGGCTCTGTTTCATGAGCGTACCAATTATTCCTTTTCAATTGAACTTGCGACAGTTTAGGATTTTCCTTCAACATTGTTGTGAGATCTGATAACTTTAAATCTACCTGTATCTTAACGTCATCTTCATGCATAAACACATAGTCATAATTATCTTTATTAACAATATCAAAAATACGTTCCCATTGTTTAGCTATACCTAAATTTACAGGATTCAGTATAACTTCATCAAAACCATTACTTAAGACGAATTCAGTAAACTCCTGGTCATTGCGATCCTTAGGGAAATCATCGATAAGTAGATGATGTACATCTAAACCAGTATAGTCAATTCTCTTACATGCTTCGAATGTTTGTTTTAGATAATCTACCCTATTAGTAGATATAACAACTCTTAATACTTTCGGTTTCATTTATTTTAAATTATGTCTATTGTCAAAGTCTTCCATATTCTTTAAGAACTTCTCTCGTCTTGTCTTTCTATTGATATGCTCTGATATCTGTGATGCGGTATATAATCCAATTACAATACCTACACCTAATATTACTATTATGTCCATTTATTAAAAGTTTGTTTTGTTACTGCCTAAATATTCCGGTGCTGTCATATGTTTGTTGTGGAACTCCATGATCTTGTCTCTAGCTTCAACCGCAGTATCTACAATTCTAAATAAATCAAAATCAGATGGGCTCATTTTATTACTTTCTAATACTGTATCTTTTAACCAGCCAATTAATCCTGACCAGTAATCTTTACCTATTAGAACTATTGGGTATTTTACATTATGTCCACATTGTGCTAATGTAATTGCTTCAAACAATTCGTCTAATGTACCAAGCCCACCTGGGAATACTGCAAATGCTTGTGAGTATTTTAGAAACATTACCTTCCTAGTAAAAAAGTACCTGCACTCCATTCCCAAGTCTACATACTTGTTCATCCCAGATTCAAACGGTAGTTCAATACCAATCCCAATAGATTTACCAGAAACCTCATGAGCTCCATGATTGGCTGCTGCCATTATACCTGGTCCTCCGCCAGTAATTACACCGAAACCTTCGCATGCCATCATTTTAGAAAAATCCTTTGCTTCATTGTACCATTTGCTACCTTGTCTGGTCCTAGCACTACCAAAGATAGAAACACAAGGCCCGTCTATTTCGTTAAAGGTGTCAAAGCCTTTTGTAAATTCTCCTTGTATTCTTAGGATCTGCCATGCATCTTCGCTCTTGTCTCTCTTCATAGTTTTTGTTTTTGGTTGTACCGCTGAGTGGATTCGAACCACCACGAGCATAATGCCCAAGGGATTTTAAGTCCCTCATGTCTACCAGTTTCATCACAGCGGCATATTCTTATAGCGGCATATCTAATGCAACCAGAGAACGGTGTTCTTCTGATAAGTTATATTTAATTAGAAACTCTAGCATTGTAGCTCGAGTACCACCGCTTACTGTTGATGACCATTCTTCTATTATAGTTTCTTCACCATCTTTAGTTTCTATTATGTCATACCAATACCCTAGGGCGTGATCAAAACCCCAATTAATATCAACATATACTTTATCTGTTGTAACGCCGTGCATTCTTGAATTGTATCTACTCATATTGTTATCTTTTTAAAAATACTGCCAAAAATTTTAGCAATAAGTATGGCCAGCAAGTAATCCAAAAGAGTCTTTCCCAATTTTTTACAGGTGCCTTAGTATATTTAGTTTTGTACATTAAGTATTCAAATGAAGCAGAGAAAACCCCACCACAACCAAAATACAATATTAATATATTTGCTATTCTCATGATTCAAAATTTCTAATTAATTCCATAAAAGCCATTTCATAAGCTATTACTTCGTCTAAATGATCATCATCTTTCATATAATCTTTAGCAGCTATAATTACTTCTGTTCTAAGACTATATGCAGCTGCTTCAGCTAGTATTTCTGCAATTTGGTTTTTATCTGAAGTATCCTCCCAGATCTTTCTCTTTTTCATATCCTAATTTCTAGTTGATTCTAATCCTACTCCAACAATTACGAACGTGCACGCAACTGGTATCTGCCATGGAAATATTACCATCCCAGCTAGTGTTAATGTTAGTAATGATATACCAATTAGCATACAGACTAACCAAGCTTTTTCTTCAATCCATTTAGTAATCTCTTTCATATTATTTTATTTAAAAAGTTTATCTAGAAAATGTAACTTTGTTTTACTCCACCAACTTAACTCCATTCCCCATAATCTATTGTCACTTAAATCATCATATTGATTCCATAAGTAATTATGTGTAAAAAGTATATCCCAATCATCTATAACAAAGTTCTTGACATTTGTTTTATTTGGCAATCTAAATTTGAATGCTAATAAACTATAGTCTTTTAGATTTATGTGTATTGTGAATAAGTTAAAACCAGGTTGATCGTGGAGCTGTAAACTGAATAGTTCAAATTCGTAGTTCCATTTTCTAGTTGCCCATGATATTTTCTCTAATGTTTTTTTCATATTCCTTCGTTTGATTTTGTTAATGCAATCTTCATATTAGTTTTGAGAGTTTCACTATCCCAGCCAAACCAATCTTCGACGGCATTGAAGCTCTGGTAGTAACCTAATGTTGTAATGAATGCAATTACAATTGCTAATTCTTCTTTATTCATTCCCTAAGTCTTTAGCCATGTTATTCATTACTTGATCCAGATCATGATCCTCATCTATGTCAACATTAAAGATTGCAGGCTTGCCAGTATTGTACATTAGTTGGCAGTAGAATTTTAATGCCTTTATGTTTATACTATCGGCAGAACCAATTGCAGCACTTAAGTTATTATTTACAACAGCCTTGACAAAACCACCACCTTCGTAACCAATATTCCATGTAGTACACAATATGCTTGTACCGATTTGAATAATATGCTGCTCATCAGCATGTAATAAATCTCCTAATCCAGTGTAACTACAGTTTTCTTTAAAATAACCAGTAACTAGTTTTCTTACTGCTCCAATTTGTTCTTGTGTGTTCATATGTTCCGTTTTAGTTTGTTTTATTATAATATAAATATAATCAATTTTGTTCTGTTCTGAACTATAAAATCTTGTTTTGTTTTAAAAAGTTATTAACAATTATATAGTGTGTAATTACTATTTGTTGTTTTGAATTTAGTATACTCTTTAGTAACTTCTACAATTTCAGTTACGGGTGTAGTCTGCCATGTAAACTCTGCTGTGAATGGTGACATAAGTAAACTATACCCTACCTTAATATCAGTATGCTTAGCTTTGAATGATCTATCGTCACTGAACTCTAGCCAAATTACATCATGAGATTTTTTTGTTAGATTGTCACGTTCTCTAACAAGCTTCCAATTTACAAGAACCTCTTCACAAAACAGTTTTGCAAACCCTTCATCAATTTTAAACTCACCTTCACTAGTTAGATCTACTAGTATTTTTGGTTGTACTCCTCCTATCATTTTATTTAGTATTAAGTTTGTTTTCTAATTCTTCTAATTGCTTTTCAAGTCTACTAACGCTCCCCCACATAACAGAAGCTTTAGGATCTAGTTCTTTGATCTGCTCTACCAGTTCTTCACACCTGCCGTCTTTGTAGAATTTGGTTTCTATCGCGTCTGCTAAATTATTCAAATGGCGGGGTGCGCTAATTGAAATTCTTAAATCATAATCTGACCATTTAGTTTTCCAATCAATAAACATAATACCTTTAGTTAATTTTCTTTGTAAATCATGTAGCTTACGATTACGAACTCTAACAATTGAATTATCAGATCCAAATAACTGTAAGAACCTTAAGAACCATCTTGGGCACCATTTTGGTTTTGCTTCATAGTCTAATGCAAGGACTAATGGAAAGAGAGCTCTGAATGTATCAGTGTCATCGTTCCAAATACTAGTTCCAAGATATCTGTATTTCTCAGCAAAGGTCCTAGGGAAAAACACTGCTCGTAGATCACCAGATGTAATATCCCTGGTATGTATAAATTTGTATTTTTTGCCTTTAAATAGTTTCATAATTTTTATTTTACAATTTCAATTTCATTTGTTTCAGAATCAATGGTAACCGTTGTAGGTTTACTCCAGTATTCGTAGCGTTCATTTAAGATAGAAGCATTAAAGAAATGGGTACCATTATTAATAGTGTCACCTGCACTTCCATGAATATGACCAAACACATGCATTTTAGGTTTGATTAAATCTACTCTTACTCTCAATAGTGGACATCCTAAGTTAGGTTCATTGTATGGAGCTCCACTGATATCTAAAATACCTTGTGGTGGTCCGTGTGTAACTAAGATATCTGTATTTTCTGGAATGGCTGCCCATTTAGATTCTAGCTCTTCACCACCTCTAGGTAAGTTGAATGCCCAGTTACAAAATTCAGGTTGCCACGGTGAACCATATATTGTTAATCCATTTATAACAACTGATGAATCTTGTAGATATGTAATGTTTGGATATTCTGCAAGTATCTCAGCAACTTCTTCAGGATCGTTTTCAAAATAGCGGTCATGATTACCAGCAATAAAAATCTTATGCTTATAATTATCAAAACTACTAAACCAATCACAGAACTGGTAGATGTCATTAACACCGTACCCACTATTCATAATATCACCAGCATGGATCAAGATATCACCACCTAGTAAATCATCAGTACATTTGTGGTGTTTTGTATGTGTATCCGATATGTATGTTATTTTAGTTTTCATTCTATTAAATTATCTATGTCAATATTGTGCTCTTGCATTAACTCATATAACGCATCTTTGTAATTATCTAAATTAAAGTCAGTCTCATCATGTTTCCACTTTCTCCAAAAGTTATGTTTCAGTTCCCAAATGAAAGATGCCATGTTTGTTGCATGTATACATCTTAAATGATTTTGATTATCGTCATGATCATCTAGGTCAAATTCTAATATTGCTTTCATGATTAAGACAAAAATATTTTCAAGGTTTTACCATCATCCTGTACTGAGAACTCTAAGTTGTTGAAATGCCCTAACTCTTTATATAAAGTTAATAAGCGACCAACTGACTTATCATTTTTTGCATGGTTTATAATTTCCAATCTATCTAGTTTCTTTTCTTCTATTTCTATTTTCATTTCTTACTGTATTAAAGTTATGCTACCAGTTTTAACAACGGCGGTATCGTACCCTTCACATTTCATATAAAATTTATAAACATATGTGGTATCGAAAGGTAAGCCA
>Ga0307993_1000289_pt1 | contig 17265 bp, 12 predicted proteins | sample EllFjometagen260_FD_203163 | JGI IMG/M metagenome (GOLD analysis project Ga0307993, IMG submission 203163) | Marine microbial communities from Ellis Fjord, Antarctic Ocean - #260 | ecosystem: Environmental > Aquatic > Marine > Unclassified | place: Southern Ocean | collected 2014-11-02 | reverse complement strand
CAGAGAAAAAAAAGAGGCCGGACGCAAAATGTGACGTTAGCTGCCTACCCGTGTGCAAAACCTATCGATGAATTTTGGGCCCCAAATACAACTCGAGTGACACCTAACGTCACATTTTCATGTCAAAATTCATTGATATATACACTTTTTGTGCGTCATCGATGAATTTCAAAGGTCACTCGAGCGACAGGCAGAATTCATCAATAGAGATATCATTTTGCTATCGATTAAAAACAATCGCCGCTCGAGCGACCTCAAAAATTCATCGATAGTGAGTGATAGTTGACTGCGCTAGAACACACACAGTAGTTGTGTCCAAGCGGCCAATTGATTGAACGCACATGGACGACGTCGCTGCGCGCCCGGCAGATGGGCAGATCGGTTAGTGGGAGCGAAAGATTGCCTGATCGGCGCTGATCAACAGGGCGCCGACAGACATACACCACTCACAAGGACCATGCTGGTTGGTGCTCTTGTCCATGAGCAGCCGTCCTGGCCCGGGGCGCGCCCCCAGAGGCGTCCGACGTGATTTTTCTGCCCATAGCACTCAAAGTGTGCTATATAGAAAAACTCTTAATGGATGGACAATTCTGGACGCGGGGCCCTCGACATCAATATGTCGTTTGTCGTCAATCACAATGACAGTAGTCCCGCCCAAAAGAGCAGCGGCCTTTATTTTGCAAGTGCGGCGCTCGCCAGGCCGCGCAAGGAAAAAACCACCTCCAACCTGCCGCTCGAGCAAGCGCTGGGTCGGTTGACATTGTCCGGCGCCCAGGACGGAGATGCGCGCCGGCTGCTTTTGCACACGACGCTCTCCCCCCTGGTATGGCATTATCTATGGTACCCGGACGAGCCGACGTTCGACAGCGGAAAGACCCTCTCCGGGTACTTGGAATTTGACAACGACAACAACAACGACCCGTATCTGATTGACATGCAGTACGACGTCTTCATGACGTCCCTCTTATCTCTGATATCGAACCCAGGGAACGGGATTGTGCGTCCTGGTGTCCGCATGGAGTCGGCCACAGTCCCATACATCATCACATGGGACGAAGATAAGCTCCCGGGCATCGCCAAACATAACGCCGTCGTACCATTCCAGCAGTTTGTCGAGGACGTCGAGCGCAACGAAGCCCGATTTTTTGCAGCCGCAAATCGGGCAATCAAGCCGCTGACGAGAAAGAGACAGCCGGCCAACTCGGTCCTCATGCACATCTGCAGCAACAATGGGCATCCGGTCAGCTTTGAAAAAAAGACTCTGAAAAACGGGACGGTCAAGCGCGCCCTGAGAAGCAAGGGCGGCTCCTATGGCCATCACATGATTGCGGTGTTTGACAAGCAAGCCGGGCGAATCGAGTATTTCGATTCCATCGGCAGCTCCGCCTTGCCCGACGTGGTCGGGGTGGCCACCGCGGCAGAAAAGGAAGACTTTCTGCAAGGGATGCATTTTGGCGACACCGACATCGTATTTGCGTGGCTGCAGAAGCTGGCAGAGGCGCACGCCATCCTTTTCCCGCGCGGTGCCGTGTACGTGCAGGAGCACCACGGTGATTTACAGCTGCAGGGCCCGATTGACAGCACGTGTCAGAACTGGACCGCTGCGTACGCCTGCGCCCGGGCGGGCGGCCTCTCGGCCGAAGAGTTTATGGACGTCAACCACCACCTCGCGCTCCGAGCCATCGCCGCCTACAACCCGGAGCGGTTCACAGAGAACATGTCAAAGAAAGAATTCGATAAGCTCCGAAAAGATGTCTGCGGCGTCCCCAGGACGTGGGAGGTGCCGACGAGGTGGAGCCTGGAGCCGTACAAGATGCTCCAGGCGCAGCAGCTGGACATGCGCAGGTACTTTGTCGACATGTTTGACAAGGGGAAGACAAAGTTCAGCATTGGGGTGAAGGCAGGCAATCTATACGACGAAGTCTACGAGTCTCTGGTTCGCATGCAGTTTTCGTGCGACAAGAGCGTGCAAAAACAGGGTGTCGAGACGCGCAATAAAACAACATGGTACTGCGACTGCCATCCGGTTGAGGCCATCACGCTCGAATGCAAGAGTGGAAGTCTGATCCGCTGCCCAGTCTTTCCCGACAGCGAAAAGGGCGCGCGCGTGAGACACCCCTGCGACGTATTTACTGACGTTCTGAACGACTACCGGGCCAGCCCGGCGGCACGGGACCCGCCCCTTTCCAATTTTAGGCCGGGCGCGCCCTATGCCAGGGACTTTTATGCGGCCATGGACTACTTGAAGAAGCTATAGAACAAATCAAACAATCTAGGTGTCTAAACAATAATATATATGGTGAACAAGAGAGACGCAGGTCGCATGGGATATAAAAACGCCAGGCGGCACACAGAGTAGAGTCTGGGGCGGCGCGTGGACCGGAATGAGGCTTGTGTCCGTCGCGCCAGAGACCCCGACGGCGGACACTCTGCAGCTGCGCGACGTGTCTCTGGGAGCGTCACCACACGATTATCCGACCCTTGACAGCTCGGACCCGCATATCTTCGTGGAGTCGGCTCCGACCCTGCTCGAGACGTCGTGTCGTCTTTTTGATCAAAACCACGTTTTGGTCACGCTTTTTATACTCAGCGCGGTCCACACCTACATCGGCGTCCGTCTTCGGGCTAAAGCGCGGTCACCACACACGAAAAAGAAGCAGCTGGGAAAGCTCACGTAGCGAGTGGCCTGCTCCCCGCATGTCCCTGAACATAGTGCTGCGCGTGCCGGCAGACAGGGCCGCCAACGTCGTTCAAAAAATCCAAGAGGAGGTCGAAAAGATTGTCGGCGAGCCTGTAGTAATGGACTGCCAGCAGCTAGGCATCTGCTCGCACATATGGACGGTATATGTGCGGAGACCCTTCCAGTGCTGTAGATGCCGGATACGAGAACTATACCGTGGTCTTTTTAGATATTGAAGATTATACATTACATTTTACCAACAAATGGGAACCTAACGCTGGCGCTTATGGCCGCTCGGGCTCGAGGGAGGCTCCGGCAGGTTCTTGTGCGCGAGCCACGCGCTGTGCGCGCCGCCGGACTCGTGACACATGAGTGCAGCCCTCGTCGAAGTCATTCTCTCGCTCCGTCTCAGCAAAGCACCATCCTTCCACGTGCATTTGTAAAAGTGAGTACCGCCCTCATGATACTCGGTTCCCACCCCGTCCAGCTTGCCTGCCGCCCAAATTGCTACCATGACCCTGCCGTCAGGCAGCTTCTTATTCCCCCGGCCATGTTCGAGGCCGGCCAAGAACGTGCCCTTGTAGACGTCCCCGGTCGCATACGTCTTTTTTCCTTTTCCTGTCGCCACGTCGTTGGTAAACCGGCACTCCAGAATGTCGCCGTTCGCGTACGTCATCTTTCCGGGGCCCTCCGCCACGTTATTCCGCCACGTGCACTCCAGAATGTCGCCGCTTTTGAATCTCTTCGTCCCCTTGCCGGACGCATGGTCGCCCTTCCACTTGCAGACCAGGACGTCTAGATTTGCATACAACCTGGTGCCTTTGCCGCACGCGACGCCATCCTTCCACGCGCCCTCGAACTTCGTGCCGTCCGCTCTCGCCGCGAATCCTTTCCCGTTCGCCTTGCCGTTCTTGAACTGACAAGACAAAACGCCACCGGAAGCATACCGCATCACCCCATGCCCGTGCGTCTCCCCCGCGCGCCATGTACACTCAAAAGTGTCGCCGTTCGCGTACTTTCTCAGCCCCGGGCCGTGCGCAGCGCCGTCTCGGTACGAACAGGTAAACACGCCGCCGTCTGTGTACGTCCGGATCCCTGTGCCATGTGGCTTGCCGTCCGTCCAATTGCACTCGAGTTCGCTGCCGTCTTCGGGCAAGATTTTCTTGCCCCGCCCCTCCATTGTGTATTTCAACATGGAGGGGGGATTGTGTACAGATCGGAGTGCGCGCAGTCGGAACGAGCTTTGCCTCCTCCAGGAAAGTGCACCGCGAGGACGGATTTTTGATCGATATGGGAAAAAAATCAAATATCGATATGGGAAAAAAAATCAAATATCGATCAAAAAAAGCTGCGCCACGACAGATTTGTATGGAGAGAGCAAAAATCGTTCAGACCCGCAGTTCAGAGAGCGAAAATCAATATTGACATCAATATCAATATAAAAAAGTGTCGCGCCGGCGGACTGTTTGAGTAAAATCACTTTTTCTGCACACCTCGCCACACCTTACCCCGGTCGGAATATGAACGCGTGGCCAGAGGCTCTTCTCACGCATCTGTCGGACACGTGCAAGTCCTCCTCGGACAATCTGCGGCTCGAGAGCGCTTGTGGCGTCGTGGAGGGCAGTGTGTTGGTCGATGCGTCGATTTTTCGACGGCAGGCGTCGCATGGTGACATCAGTGAGATGTTCTTGGGATGCCCGCCACCACCGACGACGGAATACGAAGCCAGCCGATGGATCCGTATTCTGACGAACCGGATCAGGATGAGTGAGGTCGGGATTGCGGGCAACCCCATGGAGCACCTGACGGGAAGCGGGAAGCGTGCCTCCGCGCCCCCGGGCCAGAGCAAGTCGGTCAAGCGGGCGCGCGTCGCGGTCGACACGCCGCGGCGCGAGCAGCCGCTTCGCAAGCGCTCCCGGCCCGTCTCGTACAAAGAAGTCGATCTTCCGAAGCCACGTCGCAAGCGGGTCCGCGCCGACGAATCCGACGACGAGGAGGATGAGGCTTCAGATTACACGGGCGACGACGGTGAGAGCGGCGATGACGCGCGCGACGGCGACGACGGTGAGAGCAGCGATGACGCGCGCGACGGCGGCGACGAGCCAGTTCGCTGCCGGAGGGGCGGCGGTCCGACCCCGACCATGACGGCGCTGGGGCGCGAGATGGGGCTTTTGTCGCCAGGCGACTCGAACTTTCTCAAGGCGTGCAAGTTCTCCGACCGGTCGAAGAAGACCCTGGCCCGGACTCCCAACGTCCTCAAGTCGAACCTGGCCCGGCTGCTCTATCGCCTTCTCAGCGACATGCCTCACAAGACCCAGAAGAGCGGGCTGTGGCGCGGGCTGGGCGCTGGCGTACTGACCGTGCTTCTGTACGCGTCCATGTCACCCGAGCTCTGGGCCAGCTTCACAAAGCACTGCGCGGAGTGCGACCTCGAGTCGCCCACGTGGTCTGACGACGTGGCATTGCAGCTTTTTCGGCAGCACGTGTCGTGCGGCCAGCAGGGTGGCGACTTTGTGTTCTGCGACAGCGTTTCGCAAGAAAACGTCTATGGCATCGGGCGGCGGGGCGGCAGGCGCATTGGCATCACCGCACAGGCCAAGGAATCCCTCGCCCGCGCGAACAAGCAGTGGCCCCCGAGGTCCAAGGAAGTCGTGGCCGCGCTAGCGGTATTAGCGACGGTGTCGTAGTCAATAGACTCCCGCCCGAACGATTAGATGACTTCTTAATGAAAAAAAATATATATATAATCTTTATCTTCAAAACGGGTGTTTGCGAATATATATATATATATAGAATAAAATCCGAGTTGCGCGCCAGCGATGGCAACGACGCCTCCCCTGCTCGCGTCTCATGGGGGCGAGCACCAAAAGCTCCGGCCCTCGGAAAGGACCCTCTTCTGGCTGAACACGAGTGCCGCTGCGCTGCACGCTGTCCAAGGCATTGTCATCTTGGCCTTGAACAAGGACTGGACGGTCCCCATTTTGCGCGAGTACAGCGTCTGGACACCCGAGGACCCAACCTACGGCTGCTTCGAAACGCTACCAGACGGGCAGGTCAACCGGTGCTACCAGAGCAGCGCGACCAAAGAAATCGGCCGCGCGTCCACAAAGTGGGAGATTGCTGTATTCTTCTTTCTGTCGGCCGCGTTCCAGGGGACCGTGTCCAGCCTATGGGGGCGGCGGGATGAGTCCGGACGGGTTGCTCGGCGGCGGGCGAACCGCCGGGGCGACCAGCTGGGATATTATGCGCGCTTTATTGCGGCGGGCATTAATCCGCTTCGCTGGGTGGAGTACGCGATCTCGGCCTCGCTGATGGCCCTCGTCATTGCGCAGCTCACGGGATTTTACTCCCTGAACGACCAGCTCCTGATCTTCGGCGCGATGGCGGGGACGATGCTGTGCGGCCTTCTCCACGAAGTGCTGCAGGTTGTCCTGCTGGCGTACGAGTCACAGGCCCAACTGGCAGCCGAGGTCCCGGGCGGACCTTCCAGAGGGCTATTTGTGGAAAAATCATACATCCGGATGATCCGGTACCTCGCGCACGTGGCCGGCTGGATTCCTTACATGGGCGTGTGGACCGCAATCGGCGTCCGCTTCTTTGACACGCTCGGGTCTTCCGATCTCAAGCCCCCCTGGCAGGTGTATGTCATCATCATTGGCCTCTTTTTTGGATTTTCAGGCTTTGCGTTCACCCAGATTTACATCACACGCAAAGCGGCGGGCCAGGACGTGTCGCACGACGCCCGGCTCCGAGCGTATCACCGCGGCGAAGCCATGTACATCACACTCAGCCTCGTCACGAAGACCATCCTATGCTGGAACCTGTACGGCGGTGTCATAGTTCGGGACGGGAAACTCTTCAACTAAAGATATAACATATAATAAACAAGTGTAGCGCTTGGCGATCTGCATATAAATTAATGCGCTATAAATTGCTGTGTGAAAAGGATGTCGTCCGCCCAAACACCCAAACGCCAGCGCGCGAGCGGCGCAGGGACGAAACGTAAAGCCAAGTCCTCCTCGGATAAAGACATGTCTGCCCGGGCGTTCCGCCACCTGGAACACAGCAAGGCACTAGGAAAGACGCTGGGTATCCTGAACACAAACCAGAGCCACACGCGAGGCGCCCCGAGAAACGCAAACCTCGGCCACGCGGCTGCGCAGATTGCGCTTGCGTTTTCGGGGGAGAAGGCACCGAGTGTGTCCGCGATTCGGCCTCTGCTCGAGCATGAAGCTATCGTGGGATCCTCCGCGGCCGCGCTGATATCCGAGCTGTACGCACACGGCGTTGCCACCGACGACCTTGCCCGGGAAGATGCGTACGCGCTCGCGGAAAATGCAATGGATGGGTGTGAGTCAATAGAGAGCATGTGGGCTGCGATCGGCGAACTTGTGAAGGACAGGTCGGAGAAGCGGCTCCGGGCGGAGAATGGCACACTTCTCGAGAGCATCGACTCTCAGGCCGTGGACGAAGCAGACGGCAGCATGCTCAACATCGCGCTCATGGACGGAAGGACCAGAGTACAAGCCGACGACGGGGGCGAAGATCCGGTATCTGCCCATGCAGAGGAGCCCGCCCCGGAGCCCGCCCCGGAGCCCGCCCCGGAGCCCGCCCCGGAGCCCGCCCCGGAGCCCGCCCCGGAGCCCCCCCCGGAGCCCGCCCCGGAGCCCGCCCCGGAGCCCGCCCCGGAGCCCGCCCCGGAGCCCGCCCCGGAGCCCGTCCCGGAGCCCGTCCCGGAGCCCGTCCCGGAGCCCGCCCCGGAGCCCGCCCCGGAGCCCGCCCCGGAGCCCGCCCCGGAGCCCGTCCTGGAGCCCGTCCCGGAGCCCGTCCCGGAGCCCGTCCCGGGGCCTACCCGGGCGCCCACTCGGGTGTCCGCCGCCCGGGCATCCGTTCAAGCGCCAACTCGGGTGTCCGCCCGGGCATCCGTTCAAGCGCCAACTCGGGTGTCCGCCCGGGCATCCGTTCAAGCGCCAACGCGTGTGTCCGCCCGATCATCCGTGCCAGTGCCAACTCATGTGGTCGCCCCGCTGACCGTCCCAGCGCCTGCTCCGACACCCGCTCATGTGGTCGCCGGGGAGGAGGTGCATCCCGAGCCCACCGCAGCATCGGTCCTGACCCAGTCTGACATCGCGACGCTGCTTGGCCAGAATAGTACGGCTCGTCGATTGCGCGCGAAGGAGACCCCTGTTACCGTCCAAGACAGCAGTGCATATAATTTGCTATTGCAGAAGGTGTTTAGTAGAGCTGCTTAACGAAACGCCTGTAGTATAAAAACATAAGACGTTATAAAAATCAAAACTTTCATTAAATATCTAAATATCTGTCTCGAATAATGACGGATGAAAGCCAAAATGACGAAAGTGCCAAATATATCGAACGTGAACGTCAGTACTGGCAGATTTTTTCAGAATCTAAAATTGATGCGGATGACTCACTGACTGCCCTTCTCTACGAGATTAACATTAAATTTTTAAGAGATACCGAGGACGAGGCCGAGGATAAACTGCAGATGAAAGAATATATAACTTTTGTGACTGGCGATGAGGTGTACGGCCACCTGCTGCGTCTGAACGCGTTCAAAAATGTCGCGGAGCGCGTCCGGAGCATGTTTAGGCTGCTCCGCACAATGCACGGCCTGTCGCAGACGTGCACGGAAAGCGAAGTGGCTCTCTTTGTGACGCGGCTACAACTTTCGATGGCTTACTTTTTGCGCGACCACCAAACAATATTTCTGGAGCAGCTCAAAGAGATGGTTAATCTCTACGATACGTGGCTCGATCGGCTTGTGGGCCTGTCCGAGTTTGAGCAGCAGATGCTTGCGTACATCGTCAACGAGGCCGGAGCGGACTACGCGTACGTTATGGATAATGCCTCTCTCGTCAAGTGCTCCATGAAAGCCTGTCGGGATGGCGCGTGTGATTTGCAGACCAACCCATTCGATAGCAAGTTCGAGGAAGACCTAAGAAAATTGCGTGACCTCGAGCGGGAGAAGAAGCGAGAGTACGAAAAGAGCCAGACGGAGGCGAAGAAGGCGATGTCCGACCGCATGGAAGTGTTCAGCCACCGCCTGGAATCTGCTCACGATGCAAGAGAAGCGCTAAAATATACGGCTACTTTTGACAAACAGGGCGCCCGGCTGATGACCGAGCTGGGACATGTGGGCGACCAATTCTTTGACGACAAGGCGATGACTCTCGGGGAAAGCTCGGCCGAGGGCATATCCAGGTCTAAGAAAACTATGACAATGGTATTGCGTGGTGTCGAGAACCTCGCAGAAGGCGTGCCGTTGATTGGGAACCCCCTTTCAAAGCTGATTGGCCTCGGCACGCAATGGGCCGCGGCGAAACTCGTCGAGGAAGACGTTACTATAGCGTTCATCAAACGCGTCACCCATATGATGCAGAAGATAAATAATCTGCGGGAGATTATCAAGGCGTCCACTCGCCAGAGAAACGTCTTCCGGTCGCAGGAAACGGCCGAGCATTTCTGCTCCCTCGAAGATCTCAACAACCTGGAGCAAACCGTTGCGCTTCTCTTCCTGGATGCAGCCGTACGGCTGAACCACGATTTGGAGGAGCAATCGCCTCAATGGGCTTTAGGTCTTGAAAATCACCTCAAAGAAGTGGGTGACAACGTTGACGCGCAGCTCCAGTGGATTCGGGCCCAGATGGACACCGAGTTTGCCGCGGCCGACCACACGCGCCCGTTCAAATACACACCGGTGTGCATGGGATCAATCAATATGCACAACGGCGACGAGATAACGAAAATCATGAAGGCCACGGTGCAAAATGTTCAGAAAGCCATTGATGAAAAGCCAGTAAATGAAAACGGTCATAAAATCACCCGCGAAGAAGTTGAGCGTGAAATCGAGAAGGCCCACTCCGATACATTTCAAGGGTGGTCGAAGTGCCAATCGGATTGCACCAGCGGCGCGGCATGCGACGACGACGGATCTTTTACACGAAGATGTGACCGATTCGGACTGGAGGTTTACCTGCAAACACGATTATTCGTACATGATGCCTTCACTGACAGGCAACACAAAGACCAGTACGTCGAAATGACCAAGGGAATCGTCCTCGGTGCATACCGGGCATTTTGCGATAATGTGCACTATGTGCTGATAATCCAAGCGCTCGAGGACATCAAGAACCCTCCGGCGGATAGGCTTCCAAATGAAGCGTTTGGATCTGAAATTGGCCATAAAATCGATTGGACAAACGTGATCGGACAGGAGATCGATATTGGGGACAGGGCGTGCGCCAAACTGGGAATAAAAAACGGCGATCGAAGGAAACGGTTCTTGGGCTTGCGGGATGACATGTTAAAGACCGACTTTTTCGTGTTTTTCTTCTTTCAGATGTCGGAGGCCACACAGATAATGATCCGGAGCTTCGTGACTCGCACTTACGCCGCAAATGTCAAAAGCAAGCGAACTATTCGAAGTTTAGTGAGCATCGACACGATCTTGGACTACGTGGGAATCACTGTGGCCGAAGCGATACGCGAAAAGCTGCTGAACGCCACGTCCGAGCTCCCGCCATTGACGGGCGTCGAGACTAAGTGGAGTCATATGTCGCGTGCAAATACGGCCATGTTCTTTGCATATTTTTTCACTACGATAGACAGATGCGTGGGCGGGGCGAACTCGACTCTTTTGAACCCAAGAGAGTTGAAAAGTTATCGATCAAATGACGAAAAGAAATTGTCGCGCGAAAAGCTTTCATGCCAATCATTGATCAACATGAAGGTACAGCCGGACTCGTTGATGAAAATACAAAGTTACTACAGAAAGGACACGCTGGGTAGCTTTGACACGCTCGCAAAAGAATGGCCGCAATTCAAAACAGGCATCGAGACCGAGAAAAAAGAGCGCACGAAATTTTTAGCGTCCCTAATCCTGGAGAAATTAATTGAAGATAATCCAGGTGCAGGGGAGGCCGCCAAGGCCGAGGCCGCCAAGGCCGAGGCCGAGGCCGCCGCCGCCGCCGACATTGTGAAGCCCGCCGAACCGGATGACCCGCCGGAGTCGACACATTCACACGATTTACGATCCAAAGCTCCAACATCTAAACAATATGGGGAAGTTACCAATATGGAGGACTACGTTTCTATATTTTAATTCTATAGTACAAATAATACAAATTTGAAATAGGAATTCCATGACATCGTACTGCTGCTGTATATTTAAAAGCAACGAGTATTATGTCGGTTACACACATGTGGTGCGCTGTATCAAATGCTGGGGAACCGAAGTCGTGCCGCCGCTATCCTGCTCGCTGTGTCCCTGCGGACGACGTGCGGAGTCGACTGCTCCGACAACGTTTTGTTTGTCATGGAAACCGCGTCCAACTCCGAAAGTACATGCTCAGTGCACTGCCTGTCCGCCGCAGTGGGAGGACGGTCCTGTCGGGAGCAAATTATTCGGAACGGCGACAAGGTCAGCCCGTTCTGGGCGTGCACCACGTGCGCCGCACCGCCGCCCCCGCCGCCTCTGGGACCGCCGCTTACCCCGCCAATACCAGCCGACCCAGTCAAGGCCGTGGTCGACAGCCTGCAGGCAGTCGCCGCCGTGACGGGTGGCGGGGTCGGGATGTCGTCCATGGTGTTGCATCTGCAGTTTCTCGAGTTTGCGTCGAGGCTGTGCCCGTCGCCACACAGAAATGTCAGCTCGGCGACGGAGTATGCATCGATGGCCGAGTCGCTCGAGTGGACGCAGTTCCGTTTCCCGCTTCCGTGGGACATCCGCGGCGACGGGAAGGGGAACGGCCTTGCCGCGACGAGGAAGCGCGCCGCGGAGAGCGTCCGCAGCGAATGTTCCCCTGAGGCCATCCCCCAGCTGCTCACGGTGGTGTCGCCGACGCAGATCTGGAACGAGACGAGCCTGTATGCGCAGCGCATGATACTTATTTGCTTGATCGCCGCCGCGGCCCGCGGTGTCGTGACCGTGGTTACGCGGGTGGCCGGGCGCGCCAACCACATGCCGCCCCTTTTCGCCATTTTCCCAAGAGCCGAGCTGGCGGGGGCCCGGGTCTTGCTTGGACTCAGTAGCCAGTTTGCGGGCATGACGGCGGGACTGCGGACTCTGCAGGGATGCGCGGCGGGGGCTATGCTTTTGACCCCCAGCGTCGCGTTTGTGCTCTGGACGCACACGCGCATTCTGCGACAAGTTGACAAAGGCGAGCTGTGCGAGTTTGCGCCTGTATCGCAGGCGTCGCCCTCGGGCAGCGTGTTTAGGACGGGCTGGGAGGCGACGCGGAACGCGCGCCTTCAGTCAGCCGCGTTGAAAAAGCAGTCCCACGCGTGGGTGGACACGAGCAGTCACGTCTTCTCCGATCGCTTCGCGGGCGGGTTTGAGTACGTCCGCCCGGGGCGACTCGGGCACGTCACGGAGGACCTGCTGGTTCACCTGGTCGCGTGTCCATTTATGTTCGGGCTGTTTGTCGACACGTGCTTCTGCGCCTGCAGCCGCTCCGCTCCCGGCCTGGTGCAACACGCCGGGCTGCTGGCGCTGCTGGCAGTTCACGCGGGTCGCGTTCTCGTCCATGTTCCCTACAAAGACCGCGTCGTGCAGTGCGTCCAGGGCGGAACGTCCGTCGGCGAGCTGCTGATCGTGGCAAGTTCATTTGTCCGGTCTCGGACGGCGGCGGACCGGCGAGGGCTGTCCACGCTGGTTTTTGCCGTTTCGGTGGTGCTCCTCCGGCTCGTCGCCTTGCTCATCCTCACAGCCCGCAAGCTGCGCGTCCTCTGGTTTACCGACGACAAGGCCGGTCTCAAAGGAAAGCTCGCCCTGCTCTCGGGCGCGGCGGTTAGAACCACCGCTGACAAGCCCAGTCCGGACGAGGAAGACGCGCCACAGCCCGTGATGATGGCCGATTCGGAGGAGCCAGACGAGGACAGTGACGCTACCGGCATGTCGCTTCTGATGATGCAGACGGCCGAGCGCGGCGAGATGCAGACATTCATGACGGACGAGCTTGTACAAATGGCACAGGCGGTGGGCGGCCACGTCAATGGCGTCGCGTGTGAGAGGGAGCGCGCCGCCCCTGCGATGGCATACACGGGCTGCACGGTGGAGATGACGTCCGTCGGCACCTGGCAAGAGGGGATACTATCGGTAGAAGGAACGCTCGGTGTCGCGGCAGGGATCACCGGCGTCGCCCTTCCAAAGCGTCCCTCCACGCTTGCGCAGGCGGAGCGGCGCTATACGTTGACTACCGACGCCGACGAGAAGCGCGAACTGCTGAAAATCATCCAGGAGATGAAGAGCAAGCTGCGCCCGGTGCCCGAGGCGGGTGGCGCCAATCCGGGAAATGTCACGTCGGCGGCTTCGGAGGCCGCACGCAGGGCCAGGCTTAAGCTGAAGGCTGTGGTCAGTCTTTCGAAAGGGGTGGGCGGGCGCCCTCAAGCTACGACCGACTCTGAGGACGAGTGGACCCGCCTTCGGCTTCGGATGAATCTATCAGACGTGTAGACGGGCGTGTACACTTTTTTTTTTGTAAATTTACAATTCTACTTATTACTCCTCGTACTATTTTTCTTTCCATTATAGAGCACCAGGCTCAAGAGAGAGCATGCGCCAGTGAGCAGGGACACGACCCCGGGCACGAGCACGGCCAGTATCCCGAAGCTGTCGAATTTGAGAGGGCAGCCACAGCGGGGGACGTCCGGCTTTGCAATGCTGGTCGCGGCGACGTGTGCCCGTGTCTGGCTCGACACCCCGACCGTTACGGTGCACGTGTCGGTGTCAACGGCCACATGGAGCAAGCTGGCCTGGTTGGCCGCGCCCACGTAGTAGCCTTCGAAGCCGCCCCGCCCGCTGTAGTGGACCGAGATGTCGTCCGGCGCGTCCAAAACTGTTCCGAGGTTACCGTGGTCATGTCCGAGAAAAACGTGTTTTACGCCTGCCTGCTGCAATCCCTCCCACACCCCCCTATCGTTGGGCATAGACGCCGACACGCTCTCCCGCAGACTGCCGTCGAGCTCTGTGAGCATCGAGCAGATTTCGCAGGGGGGGATGTGCATGAATGCAAGCGTGCACGTCGAGTGGGGCGCGGTCTGCCGCATTCGGCGGATTGCCTTCTCGGGCGCAGTGTCGTAGCCGTTGACGTGGAACATGGCTGGCCGCCTGCTGCCCGTGTCAAGGGCGATGACGCGCAGGCCACCGACGACAAGATCGACCAGCCCGTCGGCGCCACGCAGCTCGTCTTGCGCCGCGAGGGAGACGCCGGGGATCGCGAGCTCCGCTGCGCGCAGGCGCGCGCGATCCTCCGGGCGGAAGGCGTCATCCCCGTCGTGGTTCCCGAAGAGCACGAGCCGCGGCATGTCGCCGACGGCCGCCAGCAACCGGCCGAGCCGGTCGTGGCCCGGGTCGGGGTAGTCCACCAGGTCACCGTTCAGGACGACGGCGTCAACGCCGCCCGCCCCGTCCAGCGTGTCTCGCAAGAACTCTACGGTCCGCGCGGGGTTCCTCCGAAGATGAAAGTCGCTTCCAACCAGCAGATTCACGGTGGCGCTTTCGCCATATCCAGACTGCGCACAGCAGATGAACAGCAGCAGACACACCCACTGCGGCCAGCACATTCCTCTGCGCCGTGCCGGACTGCGCATAGCAGCATGGAGAGGACCAGTCGCCGCCGGTACCGCACGCCATTTCATCTCCTTTACAGGTTCATCCGGACTCTGGTGTATTTATACTCGGGGGACTGTCATCAGTAAAGACGGACGACACTTTCACGGTCGTCTGGGGTTGCGGGTTATTTATACATCACTGGAAAAAGCGACAGAGGAACAAATTCACGCACACGCACCCGCACGCCTCCACTCCGGACTCCGGACTCTGAACGATGGCGCAGGCGGGCGTTCCATATGGTGCGATCGGCGGGGGTTTCCCGGGCGGCGGTCTTACGCCTTCTCAGCCGACGCCGCCTTCGCAGCTGTCACTGGGCTACGGGATTGGCATGACGAATGGCCCCCCTCGCAACGTGCCGCCGCTGGGGCTCGGCGGTTTCGGACCGTCCACGGCCAGCAATGCCGGCAATACCGAGATGTCCTTCAACGCCAACCAAACACTGCCGCACCACTACATCACCCTGCCTTCCGTGGGAAACCGTGACGACGAGGCTTGGGCCGGGCAGCTGGGCGTCGGCATGCTGGTGTTTGCGCGCCAGATCGAGGGCGACGAGGCGGTCGGGACGCTGCCCCACGGCGCAAGGTACACCGGCGGCATGAGCGCACACATTGACCCAAGCTCGACAATGCTCCTGGAATGGACCCAGCTATGCCAATGGCTGACCAAGTACAGCCAGCACTTCAAGACGGCCGAGCAGGTGGCGGCAGAGTGGAAGATTGCCGGCGTCGTCAAGGTGGAGGTGGCTCCGAATCGCGACACGAACTACGGGCGGCGGTCGGCCAATCGCCTCCTGAACGTGATTGTAGGCCAGCGCGTTTCGACCTTCAATATCTTTGGCCTCTCCGTCATCGAGGGCACCCCGCTCTACCTCATCATCAAGAAGGAGCCTGTCGACGCCATCTTCTTCGGCGAGCAGCAAGAGGCACAGGCGCATCAACAACCCGATGGCGGCCCCAAGCGCACTCGGCAGGAGTTGGACTCGGACGCGCCGCCGGTGAACCAAGTCCGCAAGTACGTGTGGAAGCTCATCCCGTACGCGGACAAGCACAGACACAAGCCCGGTTTGCAGCACCTCGCATACTACGACGTGTCGGACAGCGGGGAGGTCTACCAGGCGGTCGGCAAAGCCATCTACGTCGGAATGGCTTCCGCCAGCGCGCCGCCGAGCGCGCTCTACGGCAATAAAATAGGGCTCGCCAACAGCAACGAGCGAATCACGCTGTTCAAGAGGGGGATGCTTCCGAATGTAGAGATATACTGCGGGGTGTAACAATGAGATATTTGTACTTTGTAACCACTTTTAATTACACATTATACAACTATGGACGCGATCCCTTCTTCTCCGCATTCCGATCTAGCGCGGTGGAACTGACCACGAGCGCCACCGCGGCGGCGGCGGCCAGCTGTGCTACGCCGTGCAGGTCGTGGCTGTAGCCCTGGCGGTCGTGCTCGGCTTCGTACTGCACCACAACACACACGCCTGCAACGCACGCCGCCGCCGCCAAACGACCGAACCGCACGCGGGGAGCCGTACCAAACAGGAGACTTGCCACCCACAGCCCGACGTAGACTCCGCCGATGAGCAGATCGCCGTGATAGATGCTGTGGCTGTGCTCAACAGTCGCAATCAGTATGGCCAGCTGAATGACCCATCGCGCAATGCTGCGGGCATAGAAGGTTTTGAAGAGCACGTGTGTCACCGCCGCCAGCACAATCGACCGCGACAGGTACCAGCTCGCGAACCGGAGCGCTCCAGTGTCGTATGCCGCCGAGGCCGATGCGCACGTGTCATCGGCCAGTCGGCATGCGTGATAAATGGCGTCCACGGGCCCATACATGATACACAAGACCGCGATGTAAATGGCGCCGTGCGCTAAGCTTACAGCTGCCGTCCCCCAGAAAGACAACCCCGTCCAAACAACAAATGCAGGCATCTTCGGTAGAGGCGGGGGAAGGGGAGAGCCGGGCGGTAAGAGACGCGCGATTGCTAAATATCAGGCACCCACATTACAACTGTATTTGTATGACCAACTATAAAGCTGGCAGTCTAACACCCGATTCCATTAAAATCTTCTTCAGCACCACGTAGAGCATGACCCCATTCACCACCGAGCTGAGCATCATGTGGACCAGCGCAACCGAAGGAGTCCAAAACGACCCATGGACCTTGCGCGCACACCAGGTCGCTATGGCGATCATGCACCCCACAAACCACTTTATACGGACAGCCATGTATGTCAGCGCGCGCCACACGGGGTTCACCGCATGCTGGAGACCCATTGCTTTGCACAGCGGTGTATGCTTCGACGTTTACTTATATTATCGTTTGGGGGGGCGCACGCTACTCCCCATCGACATTTTCAATCGATACATTCCGGTGCACCCCTAGGTGTCGGTCGACTGAACGGCTCGCCGTCGCGATCGGCTACGATTGTTGCCCGGAGACAGTCTGCGCTCAGACGCGCCATTATCCCAGAAGAAGAAAAAAAAATCAGCTGCAGAAGAAACTCATGAACGTCACCAGTGCAGAAAATTAATCAATACGTTCTCTGGAATACTAAATTCATCGATAGGTTCTGCACATGGGTAGGCAGCTAACGTCACATTTTGCGTCCGGGCCGAAAAAAAGCTTTCATTTTCAGAATAAAAAAAGAGGCCGGACGCAAAATGTGACGTTAGCTGCCTACCCATGTGCAGAACCTATCGATGAATTCTGGACCCAAAAGTGCCACTCTAGTGACACCTAACGTCACCTTTTCAGGTCAAAATTCATCGATAGAAACACTTTTTGTGCGCTATCGATGAATTTCAGTGGTCGCTCGAGTGGCCTCCGTGTTTCATCGATAGGTTCTGCACACGGGTAGGCAGCTAACGTCACATTTTGCGTCCGGCCCCTTTTTTTATTCTGAAAAATGAAAACTTTTTTTCGGCCCGGACGCAAAATGTGACG
>Ga0307993_1000286_pt1 | contig 17373 bp, 9 predicted proteins | sample EllFjometagen260_FD_203163 | JGI IMG/M metagenome (GOLD analysis project Ga0307993, IMG submission 203163) | Marine microbial communities from Ellis Fjord, Antarctic Ocean - #260 | ecosystem: Environmental > Aquatic > Marine > Unclassified | place: Southern Ocean | collected 2014-11-02 | reverse complement strand
GTCTGCACCGTGCGCGTGACTTCCTGGTTGGCGAGTATGACGACGGCCTGAAAGGTGTCCGAGGCGGTCGTGCGAAGCGCGTCGAGCCAGAGTGTGCGGCTGAGCGAGGCAATTTTGGCCTCTTCGCACTTGACAAAGTCTCTCGCGAGGTCGAGGCCGGCGGCGTCTTCGCACACGCGGAAGATGACCATGTTTGCTTCCGCCTGGCGACGTTTTTCGAATTCTAGATTGAAGACGAAGCGCTGCACGGTCGTGGCCGCGAGCCACACCCAGAGGCAGGTTGTGACGACGAGCATGATCCATCGCGCGTGCCGCTCTGCTCTGCTCCGGAGCGTCATTGGTTCCTGTGAGGCCATGGGGTCGAAGCCCCGGTCGTCCGAGTCGCCCCGTCGGCGTCTCGCGTCGGTCCACATGCTGTCCGCTCAGCGCCTTGCCCTCGCTGAGAAGGGGGCTCGTATAAATACACAATATTTCCATCTTGGTAGTGTGCAGGTAGTTTCCTAGCAAGTATGACTATGGCCCGGCGGTCCCTGCTGCACACCCACGGCGGCAAGTCCCCCCTGGAGGAGGCTGATCAGGATGACCCGCACGACGTGGACGTGTGCGACATTATGATTCATTATTTGCCGTGGTTGCTGATTCTGACAATGGTGTTCACTGCCTTTGCGTCGGGCGCTCTGGTTGCAATCGTCGTGTCGAGGCGGGTCGCGCGGCGAGACTAGGCTAGGGCATAAAGGAATTTTAATTTACAAAGTTTCAAAGTTAAATCAAAGCTAGTACTATGTGTTGTATTCTGGCCCGACCAGCCTATGACTGTCGGTACAGCGCCGCTGCTGCGACTCTTCTGTTGTGATGCCGTAGTCCCTGCCGTCGTCGGTGCGGAACTCGAGGTTCCCGAACCGGAAGGCGAGCGAGATGTGTACGCTCGCGTTTGGCACGGACGTGACTACCCGGTCCGCGATGTTGGTTTCTACTGCCCGCTGCCCAATCAGCTCAAGGTCTACGTTTCTATTTGCGACGAGCATATCGTCAAAGTAGCTTTCTCCGTGGCCTGCGTTGCGAGACATCTTCTTCAGTAGCCGCGAGCTCGTTGCGGCCAGCGATCGCGCGTCTACGGCGTGGTCGCTCGCCTTGACGGTACGGGTCGATACCGATGTGCGCCTGGCTTCGTGGATCATGATGCATGCGTCAGGTCCGATAAACCTGAACTGCGGCGTTCCGCATGAAAAGATGTACGCGCCCATAGACTCGGCGTGCACGGGCACATATGTGCAGACTATGATATTTTCCCGCTTGCATTGGTCCATCATCATGACGATGAGCTCACCGGAGTCCACCGACCCTCCGTACGAGTTGATTTCGACGACCACGACTGGCTGTCTGCCGCGCCGCACTTGATTAAAGCACGCGCGTGCGTTGGTCATCATAGTGTCGTCTACGACACCGTCTAGGCATACGCGTATCGGGGTGTGTGCGAACGACACCGCTCTTACATTCTCCGGAACGGTGCCCACGGGCAATGCTCGCGATGTCATTGCACGCGGTGGAGTGTTTTTGTAATTGAATATTGACGGGGTTTTATATGCTCTACGGTTTATGATTAATCAGTCTGTCTTCCTTAAAGGGCGCCGAGCAGGTCGTCTAACGATGCCGGCGCGGGCGGCGCAGTCGCAGCCTGTGGCTTCTTGATGCTGTTGTGGGTGGGGAAGAGCAGGTTCATGAGTCCCAGCAGCACACTCGCAGCCTTTTCTCCGTTCCAGTCGCCCGAGCGCAGCAGTTTTTGCACACCCTCGTACGTGCCCAGGCCTGTCATCTCGGTGTAGTGCGACTTGGCCAGTTTCTGGCCGCGCTCCGAGTCGAGCGCAGCAGAGGACTCGTCCCCCAGCTGTTGGCGCACGTTTTGGTCGGTGCCCCGGCGGCTGGCGCCTAGGCGGTCCTGCATCTTCAGCAGCGTAGCTGCGACAGCCCCGCGGCCGCCCTTTGTCTCCTCGGACAGGCAGCGCTCCGCGAGAACACTAAAGTCGTCCTTGCGGCACTTCCGCAGGTAGTTTGCGTACACCTTGCCAGCGTCCACTGGCGACAGAGCCCCGAGGGCCCTTTCCGCCGCCTCCATGGGATTAGCACCGCTCGCGCGCTTGGCCTGCGCCTCGGCGGGGCGCTTGGCCTGCGCCTCGGCGGGGAGCTTGGCCTGCGCCTCGGCGGGGAGCTTGGCCGGCGCCTTCTTGGCGGTTGGCGCCGCGCCGGGCAGTTTGGCGGATGTTTTCTGCTTGCCCGACGGGTCTGTCTTGGCCGGCGGATCGGGATGGACGCGGGCAGCCGTCGTCGGCGGCTGGGTCTGCTTCTGGGGGACGGCGGTCTTGTGCTTCTTGGGCGCTGGCGCTCCGGGAAGCGGCGCTTCACGGCGCACGCGCTTCGGGCTTGGCGGGCCCTCCATATCACTCGGCTCGTCGCTGTCCGTGCCGCACTCCCCTTCCTCGTCCGACTCGCTCCCGTAGGCACCCTCAAACTGTTCAGAGTTTGTCATTGACTCGCCCGATTGGGATTCGTGGTCCTCCTCGTCGTCCGTGCCGAAGACGTCCTCCTCGTCTCCGTCGGACCCCCCGTCGGACAGCATGTCTTGCTCCTGCGCGGAGTACGCAAAGTGCGTGTCGACACGGCCACTTCGACGCGCGCCGCCGCCGACCATATTCCTCTCGATGAGTTTCCGTGCGGCCCGTGTAGCCTTGTCCGCCGCGGCGCTGCCAGGCACGGTTGGAGGACTTATATACGGCTCGTCGTCCTCTTGGGGCGTGTACGTCGCGTCTGCGGCCGCGTCGATGACAACTGAGGCCAAGGGCGGGGGCTGGTTCGACAAGTCTCCCTGTGCGGCGTTTTGGCGATCGATAGTGTTTCCAAACACGCCACCTGCCACGGCGGTGGTCCTCTCGTTCTGCGCCGAGGCGGCGCAGACGGCTTTTTTAGGCGGCTGCGTGGCCCGCCGGTTCTTGTTGCCACGGTCCTTTTCGAAAAAGATGACAGGCACCCGCGGGACCCACATCCGGGCAACTTCGTTCCAGGTGCGGTTGTCTCCGTACGGCCCCCAATCAATGCGCTTCGAGTTTTGCTGGGCGTTGATGTTCTTCTGGATTGAGCTGCAGATCGCCAGCGACAGGTCCTTGACCGTCGAGCCGTTCAGCGGCGGACCGCCCGGGACGGGAGTGTACTGGAAGAACGCGACCCAGTCGTTTTCCCACTTGCCATCTGTGTCGTCGTTCGCAGCGCGGTCGTAATCCGGCTTGGCTCGATATGCGAAAGTGACGTGTTCCCACTGGTCCGAGCTTTTCTGATAGTCAAGGCGTTCATCGACTTTATCCACCGTGTGCAGCTTGCCGAGACTGGCAACGGTATATTTCGCAAGTGGAGAGGCGGCCGGCGGCAAACCGCGCTTGCAAAAAACCTGTACGTCCAGAGTCATTTTGTGCGGACCGTCACTGGGGTGCGGTGGGCGTGGAGCTATCTTCTAGAGTAGGAGGGAGGCAACATATTAATCGATAGACTGATAGATTTTTATACTACATGCGAGTTCGTGCGGGTTATACTACATGCGGGGCTAGTCATTCTTGGGCCACATGCGCAAGCATACGAAGCACTTGTAGAACTTGGTCTCGCCCTCGTCGCTCGACCTGGTCTGACTAGAAAAATACCCGACGCGCCCCCGCTCGCCACACTTGTCGCAGAGCGCGTGCGAGGTCATCGTGTACATGTGATCCGTGTCAATCATGGTCGACCCGGCGTACGTTGCGCACCCCTTGCGCGAGTGCGATCCGGACCAATAGCTGTGTCTGCTGCCCGTTTCGAAGCGCACGGCCTCCGGCGAGAACAGAGACTCCACAAACGCGTTGTCTTCCTCGGACTTTGGCCGCAAGGGGTGTGCGCCGGCGTTGATGAGAAAGAAAAGCACAGCCATTTTGCCACACCCCCGGCACCCGCGCGCCGGCTCGTGCGACTCAATCTCCAAAGCATTCTCCAAGTCCTTGGGGAGACCCTCCTCGTAGCCGGGGCACTGTTCCTGCCTGAAGACGTCCGAGTCGATGTGATGGGTGAGAATGATGTTGGAGCAGCCGCGCAGGCGCCGCTCAATGTCCTCGGACGATAGTTTCGGCAGCTTGGAACAAAGGTGCTTCAGCGCCCTCTGCAGTCGCCGCTCGAGCAGTTCCCGGCAGCCGGCAAATAGCGCCTTCTCCGCCGCCGGGCTCGAGGGAGCCAGGAACGGCTTCAAGACGCAGTCCAGTTCCTCGAGAAGCAGCTCCGATCCCAGCTTTATGATAGCTGTCGAGTCTCCCGATTGGGTCTGGGGCGCGCTGCGTTTGCCTTTGGGCGGCATGACGCGCCGCGCAACTGTCTTGAGGTTTGATACTATCAAAAATGCCTACGCGCCGAGCCCAGGAGATATATCGATATCTATCACCACGACACTAAAGTTTTTACTCGAGTGACCATAATAATTCATCGATAGGTTCTGCACACGGGTAGGCAGCTAACGTCACATTTTGCGTCCGGCCCGAAAAAAAGTTTTCATTTTCAGAATAAAAAAAGAGGCCGGACGCAAAATGTGACGTTAGCTGCCTACCCGTGTGCAGAACCTATCGATGAATTATGGCATGAAAAAAACACTCGATCGACACCTAACGTCACATTTTCAAGTCAAAATTCATCGATATGAACACTTTTTTCGCGCCATCGATGAATTGTGGTGGTCGCTCGAGTAGCCTCCGTTTTTAATCGATAGCAAAATGATATATCTTGTCTGTCATCGATGGATTTGTTAACCTGGAAAATGTGACAGAATCGTCCGATTCAGGTGTTGCATTTGTAACATGGAGCTATGCACTGGAGTGAGAGTCACGTTCGGGCGGAGGCAGGTTGACCGTTTGGGCGTGAGGTCTGCTCTCGCGAGGATGCTGTGCAGCCGCAAACACTGTGTATTTGAGCCGGCTGCCGGCCGGGTTGATCGCTGGATCGTGCGGGACGCTGACAGTCTGAACGGCACGTACGTCAATGGGAATGCATTGGATGCAGGCGAGTGCCATTTACTGTCACACCGAGACGTCGTGTCCCTGGGCAATGCGCTATTTGTAGGGGCGGCCGGAGAGGGTACGCGGACTGCTTTCTCTCTCAGGGTCAGTGCCCGTCGCGGGGGACGGGTGTTGTTGCGTCCGGTTGCTGCCGCCAGAAAAACGTCGTAGTACAAAAATCATTATCAGTATATATTTTTTTAACGAATCTATCTGTCTTAACTAGAGCGTAGGCGTTAAAACCGGTGGGGCGAGGAGAATGTCGAACGCATCCTGGATCTTGTTGTTTGTTAATGCTCCCTTCACCAGCTTTGTGATGTTGGAGGGGGATTTGTTGCCCTGTATGTATGACATGGTTACAAGCTCTTGGATCTGGTAGCGGAGGAGCCCCAGCTTTGTGTGTTCCCAGTCGGTGACCCCAAGCTCCGTGCACGCCACTCTCAGCCGGTTCCGCGTCGTTTCCGGCCAGAGCATACTGCTCGTGCTAAGATTTGTAGTCTGCCTTGTAGACAATATATGCTCATGCGAGGGTCCGTTCAGGACATTGATATCGACCCGGTCCTGATTTGTGAGTGTGAGCCCATCGCCTGCTTGTTGAAACAGAATGGTGAGCTCATTGATGGCCGCGGTCATGGCGGCGCTTGGATCGGCCACCCTTGGCGGTACAAACGGCTTCGCGTATCCGTTGGTCTTTGCTGTCGAGTTGTTTGTATGATTGAGATTCTGCAACGGCGGCTCGACGCGTATAGTGCGTGGTTCTCCCGGGGGGGTCACCCAGGTCCATCTGACCGCAAAAAGTTGAGAATCAGGATCGTTTTTGTAGATCAGGACCGAAACGGCGTGGTCAGGGTCGATAACCTGGTGTATCAGCCGGTTCTTGATTAGACTTTCGAGCGCGCCGTTGGCTTCGGTCAAGGTGGGGGCCAGAATATTCTGTGCCTCGGCTGCGAACTGAGGCGTCAGCTCTTCGATAACGGCGCCGTTCGTCGTCGGCCAGCAGTGCCGCTCTATAATCTCCCGCACGAGGCGGACCGTGCGGCTGCGAATGTCCGAGGTTCTCTTTTCTGCCATACTCGCGCTGAGTTTGGGTCGAAGCGGCATCTCGAACATCTCCTTCGCGAGAATTTTCACGTCATTGATGCTCTCGAGGTAGGTTTGGACGCTCTCGTCATCTGCTACTTCTTCGGCGAGAGGCTGAAGAAGCAGGCGCGTTCTCTTCGCAAAGAAAGGGTTATTGAAGACAGCCTGGTGGTGGTCATCGTCGTCTGGCCCGAATCTCGCGACGCATTGAAACCCTCCCAGCTCCTGCTCGCTCATATAGAACAGCGTGGACTTGGCTGGTGTTTTTGGCGAAGAGGCGGAGGGGGATCCGTTGTCACGGTCCGTCTGCCCCTGGTCGTCGCATCGCTCATCCTCTGTCTTCTGGCCGCCCCGGGAGTGCGTACCCCGAACGTACACGCCCAGCACCTTTTCATCTGCGCTGCGATGCAGGAGCCGCGCCGCCGTCTTGGGCCACCAAGTATGTATCTTCCATATGGTGCCGGCGCTCGGTATGTCGTTATCGAGCGGCCGGGCGGCCGGCGGCGCCTGCGCGGGTTGCATCTGCGATGTACTATTGTCTTCGCACAGCAGAGTCCGGTTCTCTCCGTGTCCTCCGATGCTGTTGCAGTTGCGGGCCATGCTGGTGAAGATGAGGTTCTGCACGTTGTTGCCAACGATTTTGTTGTGCACGATGTCGCCGTACAACACCACCTCGTCGCGCGTCACACAGACGGCGTCCGTCTCTGAATATTTACGGAGGTCTTTGGTTTTGGCGAGGGGCTGGTTGACGAGCTGCTCGCACCTATGCGCGAGCAGATGCTGTCCCCCGTTTATCTTAGAGGACGCCTTGGTGGCATCCTCGGTGGCGGGGTCGAAGATGCTCATATACCCATAGACGCTGACAACCGGCACAAACCCTTCTTTTCGGCGGTCGCGGAACCCGGCGTAGCGACCGCCGGCGTCGGCCCGGCGGATGGCCCTCCCGAGCATCTGCAGGTGCTGCGTAATGTCGTCCTGGGGGTTTGCGAAAAAGACCGAGTGGCAGTTACGAAGACTGATGCCGGTGCTGCCCTTCTGGGTGACGATGAGTACTTTGATAATGGAGCCGTCGCAGTTTTCGACTGCATTGAAGAGTTTGTCCGAGTCGTCGGGCTCCGCATCGCCCGACGCGTCGTGCAGGAGGTGCTGCATGTCCAGGTCGCTTATGAACGGGCGGTAGAACGGTTTGAGTGCGTCTTTTGCATTTTTTGGATCCCCCGACAGAATGGCGATTCGCCTGTGGTCGTGATCCTTGTTGTATTGGCGATGGGCGGACGGGGCCGCGCTCAGCACATGAAACTTCTCTTTGGCCAGGTTCAGCTCGTCGTCTACGTCTCCATCGTCATAAATGATATGGTGCGTATTCTTCTTTGCGTCGTAACCGACCACCTCGCCCGTAAACCATTCTTTCTCTGTGGTCCAAAAGATCTTTACCGTAGACCCCACAGGAGCCGGATTGTGTTTGGTGTACTCCGAGCCCTTCGAGCCCTTCGAGCCCAGCTCAAGCTCTATCTTCGCGGGCATTTTCTGTCCGTCGCGGAACTGGTCACCCGCCCCGTACAGCTCAAAATTGCCAATCTCGATGAGCCGGGTGACGAGGTGCAGGACTCCGCCGATGTCGTGCCTGTCAGCAAAGATCACGACCGGCGACATGCGGTTTGGGTCTTTTTTCTCGCTGCCTTCGTACACCTCGCACACCTTCGTCACGTGCCGTACGAGCTTGTCAATCTTTGGCGCCGCAAGCCAGGCGTCATTATTTGCGGCTGAGGCCATCGCGGCTGCAGCTTCTTTCAGCCCGGCAGCTTTCTCGCACGACTGTGTTCGATTATCCAGGTCGGCGCGAAAGCACGCGTGTCCTCCGTCCGGTTTCTTAGACTTGCGAAGCTTCTGCTCGAGGGGCTCGGTGAACTCCTTCTCGGAGTAAGATTCTACCACCTGGCCCAGTTTCCCAGACAGGACGCGGCGCAGGCGGTGCGCGAGCATGATTTCGTTGGCCGCTTTGCCGTAGTCCGTCTTCCGCGCGGGAGTATTGTCGAGCGCAGATGCCACGTTGTTTGCGCCCTCGCTGCCCGGGAGAAAGACGGCGTCGGCCGCCGCGGCGGCCAGACTGCTTCCCGAGGCCAACATGGTTGCGGCAACTTTGTCCGAGAGGGCTCCCTTGCTGGCTTCAACCTCGCGACGGTCTCCGTTAGACGGTTTCAGAAGCGCGGCGGAGGCGGCTGCGGCGTCCTCGTCCGTTGAGAGCGCATTCTTCCCTAATGCTTCCAGGACCGCGCCAATGTATTTTTTGGAAGTTATGTTTTCAGGCTTCTTCTTTTTGTCGGCAGCCGCCACTTCCGCCGCTACCGCCGCGATGTATACGCTCTTGGTATAACTTTTTATTCCAACCCGTCCTTTGGCCTTTTCGCTGAGACCGGAGGCGTTGAGCGCCTGAGCGGCCATTTCCGACCCCGGCGGGAACACCGCCGCCGCCTGCGCGACGTTCGCGAAGTCTTGATTGATGATACGCCGAGTCACGTCCTGCGCGTAGTCGCCGGGCGGCTGGCTTTCGCTGTCCATGACGGCTTTCGCGAGCCGCGCTGCGTAGGTGTTTGCGCGCACCGCCGCCTCGACGGTGTCGTCCCCCTCCTCGAGCTTAGCCTCGGACAGGACCGACCGGATCGACTTGGCCAGCGAGTCCGAGAGGGTTCCATCCCGGCGGGCCGCCAGGAAGATCTGGTCTGCGACTGCGGCGGCGTATACGCCCGCCCGCAAGCCGGTGTCGTCGCGCACCGCTGTTTCCACCGCCGTCGCGTACGAGATGAAACCTGTCGGAGGCACCCCTTCAACACACAACGCGGGCAGGAGCTTGGACTCGCTGGGCTGGTAGTGTCCCGAGATGAGGTACTCCCATTCAACTTTCGCATTCGGTGGTTTCCAGCCCCACTCCGCAGCCCGCGCGACGACGTCTTGCATGCCCCGATCGACGATGCACGCCACTGGCGACTGCGGCCAGTAGAACAGGTTGGCGTTGTCATCGCTTCTCGACGGAGCGATATACGCGCGAGACATGTCCACGGTCGGCATGTCCGCCGCCGCGAGGGCGCGGAACATGACGATCCCGGCATCCTTGGCGGCCCTTTTCATGGCCCGGTTCATATCCAGAAACATCAGGATGTCTTCGTCCGCCCGCGACTCTCCCGGCAAGTGCGTCTTAAAGATGGCCTGGAGCGCGCCGAGTCGCTTTGCCTTGACTTGAAAAAGCTTATCCAGCGTGTGACTGCGTGTGAGCTCGTCGGGGGTGTATGTGATGTACCGGTCGAGAAGTTCCGAGAAGGTGGGCTCGAAGAGCACGCTTGGGTCGCTTGTCGTGGCGCCTGGTGTTTTTACCTCCAGGCGCAGGCTGTCGGCGTTTATCGGATCGAGAATATTTTTTTTCATTTTCTCGTATGCGTTTCCATCATCGCCGTCGCCGGCGCGGACGGAGTCGATGCTGGCCTGGTTTTGCTCAAAAAACGATTTGGCGAGCTTCGGCAATCCCGTGGTCTTTGTCAGCGTATCTCTGGGAACCTTGCGCAGGAAGACCCCGTTCATGGCCGGGGCGAACGGACGCTTGGTCAGCTTGCACCCCAGGTCCAGGACGTTGATGCTCTGGTTCTCGTCGTTGGCCGACAGCGTAGCCGTCATGAGCAGCGTCGTGTCGATCTTACCGCCAAGCACCTCAATTAAGCCCGTGTCCAAAGTTCTCCCCTTGTTCCGGAACAGATGCACCTCGTCAATGACCAACCCCCAAGTCTCCCCGTCCAGCGCTTTCTTGATAACTCCGAGATCTTTCTGGTACCGCGCTGCTTTGCTGTGGAGGACGCGCGAGTTGACAATGTGGATGCTGACTTCGTCGGTATTCTTCATGTTCCTGCCCGATTTCGCCTTGAAATTTACCACTTGGTAGTTGATTCCGCCCACCCCGGGGTTCATCGAGGGCCCTTCCACAACCACATTGGTTATATCGTCCACAGCCATATCGGTTAAACTCTTTTTCAAGACGTCGGCCCCCCCCTTCTTGAACTCTTCCACAAAGTCACTCACGAGCTGCGCGTTGTGCGCGACGATCAGGACGTTGCGGACCTTGCGGAGCATCGAGAACAGCATCGCGGCCCGCGTCTTGCCCGTGCCCGTCGCCCAGAAGTTTATTATGACGGGCGTGCGCTTCTGGGGAACGCTCTGGTTCTCGTCCACGAGGAAATCGCGGAAGGCGGCCTGCTCAGCGGAGAGACCGCCCGTCTCCTCTCGGGGCTCCTTCTCCCAAAAAACCTGCTTTGCTGGGTCCGGCTGCTGCAGCTCAGGAAACACCTGCTCGCGCATCGGTTTTAGCATCGCATCTTCCGTAAACTCTTTCTTCCGCCCGGCGATGCGTCCCTCGACCGACTCGGCCGGAAGCACCGTGCCGGGTCCGAGACTGAAGAGCGCGCTCTCCGAGAGATAGCTGTACCGCTGCTCGGCGCTCTCTCGGATAAGGCGGTTCGAGACGAGCTCGTGCACCTCCTTGATTACCTCCTTGAGACCCGCGTTGCGAATTGTCAGTTGGTTGTAGTAGTTTCTGAAATTGAGCATCTCCATCCCCAGCACCGGCTCCAAGGAAACCGTCAGCACTTCGTCTATGGGCTTCAACGTTTCCCCGCCGAGCAGGAGCTTCAGCGCAGTCTCCACTCGCACGGGGCTGCACGGGTTCGGCGTCCCCTTGACCTTCATTTTGGGATGGAGTTGGAGGTCTTTTCGTCCAAGGATGGTCTTGAGCCCGATCCGAATCATCGGCAGGAAGATGTTTATGTGATCCCGAAGCTCCTTGCGCCTGTCAGCCATCGCAAAGTACTGGGTCACGAGCGAGCCCCCGTTGCCATTTGCCGCTGTCAGCTCGAGCTTGCCAAAGTCGAACCAGGCATTATCCAGCGTCACAAACGACGAGACGTACTTGGGCAAGGAGACGGTCGAGCCTGTCTCGCCCCGGAGATTCGCATCTACCGGCTCTGGCTCCTCGAGGTTAACCCGCATCGAGCGGCAGAGCGCAAGTTTTTTGATCAGCTCGCCGTTCAGATCGCCCGTTACCGGTGTGCTCTGGAAGACGGCCCATATGTCGGATTCGTTTGACGCAAAATCGGGCATGCTGTCTGCCGCAGACGACACGCCCGACAACACTCGCGCGACCTTCTCGCGCGTGATTTCTCCGTTACCGGGCCACGGCGCCGTCTCGTAAAACTCGATGAACGACTTCAGACACTCATCCAGTGTCGCCAGTGCGGAGCGAGCCGCCTCTTCGATCTTTACTTTATTCCAGGAATGAATGGGCGCGGCCTCAGGCCGCGCCATTGTAGATGGAATCCGCTGCCGCATCGTCATCGCAGTCGGCATGCTCTCGCTGTTGGACCTGGAAGACGACTCGGTGTCACTTTCCGTCCCGGTATCACTTCCCTCGGCCTCGGACTCGTCCTCGGCCTCATCCTCGGCCTCATCCTCGGACTCGGACTCGTCCTCGGCCTCGTCCTCGGCCTCGGACCCCTCCTCGGACCCCTCCTCGGACCCCTCCTCGGACTCATCCTCCCGCTCCTCGGAATCTGTAGCCGCCCCGTCTTGCCGCGCCCCAACAAGGCGCATTGCGGCGTTAAACATATTGTATTGCTGCAATATGGGTGCCTCTAGTTGGCTTGAGTCCGACTCGGAGTCTTCGGCATCAGATGCCGTATCCCGGTCTTCGTCGGAGCTTTCCCCGGTGTCACTTCCCGACTCGGACTCCTCCTCTTCGTCGGCTGCATCCAGCTTGTCATCTTGAGGGGCCGGTGGGGGCGCTGGCGGCGTGGGCGTGGGCGAGGCGGTGGTGACCGGCGGCGGCTGCATGTCAAGCGGTTTCGTCGCGGCCGCGAGGCGGTAAGCCAATAGACGCGTCATTTCTTTTTTCAGCCCGTCTTGCGTTGCGTGCTCATGCAACTGCGTTGGTGTCCACACAATTCCGAGTACGAGGCCTTCGCGTTCCTCGATGCGGACGAGAGTGATGGACCGAGAAGGAGTGACGAGCAACTCGGGCATATGAACTCCTTTGAAATCAAACGATTTGGAGTCGGATTTAATGTAGGAAGTAGACAGAACTTCCATTTCGTCACTGTAATTGCTCGGTTCGCCGCGTCCCACCGCGGCCCAGAAGTCTTTCAAGAGCACACCGTCGCTCGTGAACTTGTTGCCGGACGAGGTCTTTAAAGTTTTCGCCTCCCATTTGACGTCGAATCCGTCGGCAGCGTGCAGGAAAATGTCCTCTGTGGCCAAATTGGGTTCGGCTTTGTCGTCGTCGTCAATACAGAAGACGATGTCCCCATTTTTCAAATGCATCGTGCGGAGTCTGTACTCCGCGGGCAAGGTGCTTGGTCTGTCCCTCGCTTGCCCAGCGATCCTGCTGTGAGAGACCAGTATGGTATTTTGCAGCGGTTTGACCGCGCCCCCTCGTTCCTTTTCTTGTGCCTCGCGCTGTCTCCGTGTCTCGGCATCTGAGCTTACGCGTGCTTCATCCTGAACTTTCTTAGCCGATCCGTCCAACCACGCGAGCATTTCCTTCACACGGTTGTTTTGAATGAAGACATCTCGAAAAGTTCCCCCATCCAGGGTCTTCTCGATGGGTGCCAGGTCGGGCGGGATGCCCGGTAGAGTCATCGTGCCCACACCATCATGCACCTTGGCATTGAGCCGCACGCCGACTTCATAGAGCAGGATACAGCTGCTCGGGTCGGCGGCGTCCCCTGGTGGGCAATCCAGTTTCTGCGACGTCTTTTTTCTTGTTATTGATTTTGGCGGAAAGTGCTTCAAAAAGGGCATCTCTTTAGATTCGACCAAGTGGATTGCGTAGACGGTGAGGCAGTGAATGAGACGTTTTTTCGCCTCTGGCTCAATGACCGGTTTCACCCCGAGCAGTCGGATAGCTGGCTTTACGCGCAACTGTACGTCGACGGAGAAGCGAAGCTTGTCAATCGTTGGCAACCCGGGGAGCGTGATATTCTCGACGGAATACACCTTGCCGTTCAGACGCGTCACTGGGTACCCCGTCACAGCTCCAGACCGGTCTACGTGCTCTTTGTTCATTTTGTCAGCGGACCGCAGACCGACGGACGGCTGTGTCAAGGGATGCGGCGACTGTTTCACGTTCGTTTTTATTTCCACGACGGACTCCCAGATAGCGGCAATCTTCTCTGCTTCGAAGAGTCCGTTCAAGTGCTGACGCATAACCTCTCCGGCCGCATCTTGGGTCAAAGGGCCTAAACTTTTGACGACCAACTGTTGCCACACGTGCTTGAGAAACTGCACATAGTCCGACCGGCTGGTGCCCGGGAAGTTGGACGGGTGGCACAGCGCGCGCAGCTCGTCCTCCGTCACTTCGCCGCCACACAGAAATGCGGTTCGCGCAATAGTCGACAGCCGTTCATAGACCTTGTGGACGTCTTCCTGTTTCCCCGTACGAGCACGCCTCGTGAGAGATGCAAGGAGGGCCTTAACATCCCCATCATCCTTAGTGCGTGCCCGCGCGAGCAGCGCGTACTGTTTGAAATCTAGCTTGCGGACACTACGGAGGAACTCGGCTTTGGCATCCATGATCAGTAGAACTACCTACCTTCCGCTGTGTGTGTATAAGATATGTGCATGGGCTTTTATATGTATGTCGGATAAATTTTAGTTTTCGTTTCTAAAAATTAATCATCTTCGCCCTCCCAGACGAAGTGGTCTTCTTCTTCCGTCTCTTGTTCGTCGTCGTCGTCGTCTGACGTCCCCCCCTCGTCTCCTTCGATCCCGTTCCTTGTCCCTCCGCACTGGAGGTAAATTGATTGCGGCTTGTAATTCAGCACCACCATGCGGATGTACAGGATACCGCTGCCGAGCCCGTCGAGCACTGCCTGTGCGAGAGCGCCGTGGTCCTTTTCCGCCTCGAGGACCCGCGGGTACAACCGGTCTGCCTTGCGCACAATGACCACAATGTCGCCGTCCCGCGCGCCGATATAGCGCGCCATGATGTCGTCCTCGCGGAGCACCGGCAATGTGAGTCGGATGTACCGCCGCGCCACCAGTTCGGCCGCCGGCCCGGGCAGCACCAGATGGCGGGGAACAAACTTGTTGGACGCCCGGTACGGCACAAGCTCCGTGTCGTAAAAACACTCCACCCGCCGCCGCGCGTCCCGCGCCACAAGCTCGCCGAGCGCGCGAAACGTCGCCGCTAGCGGGTTCGCCTCGTCAACGTGTCTGAGCACCGACGCTTCCCAGTCCTTCACCCACCAGTCGCGCCCCTCTTTTTTCTGACACTCGCTGAGCGTCTTCTGGAGCGTACGGGCCGTCGCCGAGGCGTGTTGGCCCGGCTGGATTTCTCTCGCGTGTTTGAGCGCCTCGGCGCCAAAAGCCACCATGTCGGAGTACGCCTTGTTCCCCACATCGGCAAGACTTGGGACGGGCTTCTTCCCAGCCGGGGGCGTGTACTTCACCACCACCAGCAGCGACTCTTCGCCGCCAGCGCGGCCGGCCCAGTGCTTTTGGTCCCCGTACCGCGCATCGTCAGTGATGACCGTCACCAGTTCCGCGCCGTCCGATGGTCTCAAGAAGTTCCGCGCCTCCGGTGCAGCCGCCAGACGCTGCACTCGCATAGGGTCTATCAAACCTCGTGATGCGAGGTCTATTTCTTCGGTGTAGCCACGCTCCGCTGCCAGCATTGCTATGCTTCTGTTGAGCTCGTCACTATACGAACCCATCGGATGCGCGCTCGCCTGGGGCTGCCGGAGAAGACAAATTGGCTCACGGGCGGATTTTATAACACCTCTCAGAGTCTGGCCCGCGCGTCCAGATTTTATATCGATATTGTCTAAAAAATGAACTGTCCTCAAAAATTGATATTGACATCGATATCGATGTAAAATCTCTCCGCGCGGCTAGACATTGTGAGTGGATCATATATTCACATTATCCTTCTCGCCACCTCCTCGCCACCTCCTCGCCCAGAGTATACTCGTCGTCGCTATGCTTTCCCGCTCAGACGCTGTCAGCATTGGCGATCCTATCATGATTGAGGCCGCAAGGACTGCCGTCGAAGAAACCGCTGCTCACCGAAACCTCGGCCGCTGCCGCGGCGGCACCAAGGTTGGCGAGATGGAGGTTGCTGCGTTAATCGCGTCGGGAATCGCGTCGGGAGCGACGAGCGTGACTAGGGACAACGACTTCGACAGCTTTTCTCGCATCCAAGCATTGTGGGGCGAGATTCTTCCCGCAACGGAGACACCGGTCCCGCACCAGGACCACAACCCCGCGGGGCGAGGGCAGATGACGAGCAAGTTTGTACAGAAACAGACGGCAAAGGATGATATAATGCTCGAGGACACAAAGATGTCAAGCTGCATGGAGCACGTATCGCAGTTGCCGCATGACATTGCACAACGACAATCCTGCGCAAGCGCATCCAGTGAGACAGTTGGCGACAAAGAGGCTGCGATGCGCTTCTTCCTGTTGAACGCAATCGCTGACATGCCGCTGTAATATTGATGTATTTTCTATTTAAACATAGGACAAGTAATTATTTGACTTTACATTTTTCGTTAAAGTAATCTAGATCTGGGTCTTACGCGAAATGTCCCCTACTTGTGTTAATTCCTTTACTGCATTCCTCCACCGCCCCCTGAGTTCCGGCGGCGTCCGAAGAGCCTCCGCAGAAACCCCCAGACTTTTTTTACAACGCAAACGAGGTCTATGCTCATGCCGACGCTACCGGTCGTCAGGCCGACGTTGACAAACACGCCACACGCTGCGAGCAGCTTGCGTCCATTTTCGAGTTCGTCAAGGATGGACTGGTCTTGAAGCAGGTCCCGGATCTCGTTTGCAACAGTGCCGTTGGCTGCAATGTTTTTCCCCGCGGTAGCCAAATTAGAAATGGAAACGAGCGCCTTGACTTCGTCCGGGCACTGGGATGGGATGACTGTCGCAACCGTATAGTCCGGCTTGCCGCCCGTCTGCAGCAAACACTCTGGCCCCTCGGTGTCATCAAGAATTGTATCATCGTATAGGCTTGCTTCTTCGGTATCGTCCAAGAACGCAGCAATTTTTGTCAGCTGGAGATCAGACAGTTCGCAGCTCCCGACTGTGATTACAGGCAGCTTGGGAGAATCAATCTCCGTCCCGCACACCGACGGTCCGCCGTGAACAATGTATTCAGCCACGGCCCACGGGACAAATGCCTCTTTCGAAGCTTCGTCTTGCTCGCCGGGGCTGGTCTTATCAAAGGTCGGCTTGGTTTCTTGGCACTCGGACGTCTGGACGCTCCCGCGCATGGAATAGCTGGTCGTCTGCGGGGCGCGGGAGTCCTCCTGGGAAAGTGCACGGCGTCTGCCCCCGAGAGCAGCTGCCTCCGCCATGTGGGCGGCCTGAATAGCAAAATCTGCGTCGTTTTTGGGAATCAGTTTTATGTCGTCGTCCAAGATGCTGACGTCGTAGAGCCCGTCCATCGTTCGCACGATTGCGAGATATCCGCACTGCGAGAGCTGCGTGGGCACGGTGACCACGCCGGCGACTCGGCCCACAAACCGCATTCCGTCGGTCTGAATAGTGATTCGCTCCGCGTTTTCAATTTCCTCAATGGCATCACACCCGTCCAGGGATGTCTCGCGAAAGGTCGAGTGCGTACCCACCGCCGCCCCGTGGCCATTGTCGAGGACGACGGTGTCCGTCAGAGAGGCGGCGGCCGAGGGAGACGACGTGCGCACGCTTTGGGTGAGCTCGTTCGCGGCGATGCTGGTTGCCACACTCAGCAGACAGAATGTGCAACACACGCCAAGAGCATAGAGTGCCAGTCGTTTGGTCTTCGAGACGTCGGTGCTGAGGCTTTGCACGAGCTGGAACGTTTCCGAACGCACACGATGCGACGGGGTGGTCTTCAGATGGACTTCTTCGAACTCTTCTCGCATGCATGGATTGGTTGTTGAGGTCATAATGCTCTAGCGCAGACTCGAAAAACTGTAAGACTTAACACTTGTTGCACAAGAATAAATTTATTCATATATATATATATATATGTCGCGTGAATCGTTTCTGTATCCCGTTTCTTTCCCCGGGTGTTACTGGAGTGGTATTTTCGGCCCAGAATTCATCGATAGGTTCTGCACACGGGTAGGCAGCTAACGTCACATTTCGCGTCCGGGCCGAAAAAAGTTTTCATTTTTCAGAATAAAAAAAGAGGCCGGACGCAAAATGTGACGTT
>Ga0307993_1000284_pt1 | contig 17393 bp, 13 predicted proteins | sample EllFjometagen260_FD_203163 | JGI IMG/M metagenome (GOLD analysis project Ga0307993, IMG submission 203163) | Marine microbial communities from Ellis Fjord, Antarctic Ocean - #260 | ecosystem: Environmental > Aquatic > Marine > Unclassified | place: Southern Ocean | collected 2014-11-02 | reverse complement strand
GGGCAAATCATTCCGCCTTCCATTGTATTAATTCTACTAGGCGACGTTTTATCCTCGTCTTATCAGCAAGCGCAACTCAACCAAGGGATTTTTTCACCCGAAACCCTCTCGGTGGGCGACCTATTTGTAGGCGCACTGTTCCCAGGCATGATGCTGGTTTTACTCTACATGCTGTATATCTTTGTTAAGGCCATTATTCACCCTGATACGGTTCCAAATAACATTGGAAAACCGGTTGAACCAGGCCTGTCAAAACGTGTTTTAGGCAGTTTATTGCCGCCTTTAATGCTAATTTTATTAGTACTGGGTTCAATTTTAGGTGGGTTTTCAACCCCAACCGAAGCGGCCGCATTAGGGGCGTTAGGCGCGACTATTTTGGCACTGTTAAAAAGCAAACTGAGTTTAAAAACCTTAAATACGGTTATGCGCAACACGCTTAATGTAACCAGCATGATCTTTTTGATTTTTATTGGTGCCGCCGTATTCTCACTGGTGTTTAGGGGCTTAGGTGGCGACGACCTGATTACCGAATTGCTAACGGATTTACCCGGTGGCGTATTTACCGCCATGCTGATTGTGATGGCGCTGATGTTTATTCTGGGCTTCTTCCTCGATTTCATCGAAATTACCTATGTGGTGGTGCCCGTGGTTGCCCCAATTTTGTTAATGATGGGCGTTGACCCTATTTGGTTAGGGATTATGATTGCCATTAACTTACAAACCGCATTTTTAACCCCACCGTTTGGATTTGCACTGTTTTATTTACGTGGCGTCGCCCCCCCCGAACTTAAAACCGCGGACTTATATAAAGGCACTATCCCTTTTATTGCGATACAGCTCTCAGTGTTGGTGGCGATAGCCATCTGGCCTGAGATCGTTACTTGGCTTCCAAGCGTTATATAAAGCGGCTCTCAGTAAAGCACAGCAAGCAGTAAACCGTACAAAAATAAAATTACACTTATGCCCTTAGAAATTATTTGAATTCACCCGTTTGAGCTATTGTTATAAACGTACATGTCGGCTAGAATCATTAAACTGTAATTATTAGATGCATTGGCTTGGTGGATGAATAAAAAAAAACTCTATTCACAACTTGAAGAGAGCGTTTCCCAACTTAAAGAAGAGAAGGACAATAAGCTCTCTATCATCTGCGCGTTTCATGAAGCCGTGATTGTTTTTACCCCAGAACTCCACCCTCGCACCATTAACGACGAAGCCAAAATACTGTTTCAGCCTTACTTAGCTAACGACCATTTCATCACTTCCGTACCGTTCTCTAAAAACAAAAAAGCCACACAGAAATTTAACGTTCAAAATTGGCTCACTGAATTAACCGAAAATCCCGCCGAAGACCCACAAGACACCTATGTTTGGTTGCAAGACCCGCTCACCTTAAAAACAAAGCCGCTCTTGTTATCGGGTAAAGCCCTATTTACCCCAGAAGGTGAATTACGTGATTTGTTGGTGGTGATTTATGACCGAAGCGTGTATGCCGAAGCGGACACTCAAAAACGCCTAATGGAAGCGGCGTTTAACAGTTATGACGGGCAATTTATTACCAATGAAAAAGGTTACATCACCCACCCTAACAACTCGTTTTGTGCACTCACCGGATTAAACCCCAATCAATTAAAAAACATGACGTTTACTGGCTGGCTAGACTATCAGGTCAGGCTTAAAACCAGTACGAACGAAGTGCTTGCGACCCTGCTTGAATCCAAATACTGGAGTGGTGAAATAGAGCTGCACCCCATGCCAGAGATGACTTTTTATGCCGTTTTGAGCATATCTATGTTGTCTGATGCCCAGCTTAACGTTGAACACTACGTGGCAACCATTCAAAACATTACCGACATTCATGAAGCTCAAATAGCCATTGAACAAATGGCTTACTATGATGAATTAACCGGCCTGGCGAATAGAAGACTGGCCATTGAACACATTGAAGCAGCAATAAAACACCACCGACGCCAGAACTCTTGCGCCGCATTGTTTTTAATTAACCTAGATCGCTTTAAGGCGATTAACGACTCTTTTGGCCGAAAAACCGGTGATTTATTACTGCAACAAATCGCTAAAAATTTAAAATCTTTATTAAGAGATGAAGACACCGTTGCCCGCATTGATGGCGATGAATTTTTAATCATGACGCATGACAAGGCCACGTCAAAAAATAAAGCCACTCAAAACGCCTACCATTTAGCACAAAAAATCACCCAACGCTTAAATCAAAATTACTACCTTAATGAAATCACGATTAATAGCAGTATCAGCCTTGGAATGACGATATTCCCATTTAATGAGGACGATACCGCTGAAAGCCTCTTGGTGTTTGCCAGCTTAGCGACCTCTGCCGCAAAAAAACGTAATCACAATAAAACCTACTTTTACGAGCCCTCACTCTCTGAGGCACTTATTGAGCGCCGCAACTTAGAAAAAGCCTTAAACAACGCCGATCTTGACGCTCAGTTTCAGCTTTATTATCAAGCACAAATTGGTGAGAACGAACGTTTGCATGGGGCAGAAACCCTAATGCGCTGGATACACCCAGAGTTAGGGTTTATCTCTCCTTCAAAATTTATCCCGATTGCTGAAGAGGGACGCCAAATTTTAAGATTAGGGTATTGGCTAATGGGCAAAGCCTTTTCTCAAGCCAAAACCTGGGCAGAAATACAACCCGACTTTAATCTCTCAGTTAATATCAGTCCCATTCAATTTCATGAGGCCGATTTTGTTGAACATACTGAGGTCATTCTTGATGAAACCGGAGTGAACCCTAAAAACATTACCTTAGAACTCACAGAAAGCGTGTTAATTACTGACACCGAAAGCGCCTTAAGAAAAATTGAACGATTGCATGCACTGGGCATCAAAATATCAATTGATGACTTTGGAACCGGTTATTCATCACTCAGTTACTTACAAAAACTGCCGATTCATGAACTTAAAATTGACCAGAGCTTTATTTTTCGGGTTCCTGATAGCCAAGATGACATTGCAATTGTTGAATCCATTATCAGCTTAGCGCGTTCTAAAAACTTAATCATTGTTGCCGAAGGGGTCGAAACCCAAGCGCAGGCCGAATTCTTAAATAACCAACCGTGTGAAATTATCATCCAAGGCTTTTTATACAGCCGCCCTTGTACAAAAAATGAGTTTGAAGAAACCTTTATCTCAACGACCTGATTAACCCACTCTTTTCTGACCCTATTTATTCACCGTACATACCTTATAAATCTGCCTCCTAAAAAATTGGGCGGGTTAAAAATAATCTGATAAAACAGATTCTAATTTGAATACGCATTCCCCCTCTATGCCCTTACTTTAATATTGTGTATTATTGCTTTTTCAAATTTAAAAGAACGCTGACAGACTAAGCATGCAAGCACCCCATATTGATTCGGACATGACGCAGCTGATTACTCAACTTAATCACGCGCATCAATTACAAAAACAGCACATTGCTGACGCATTCTATGACGGACTTTTTTTACTGTCGGTGACCCTCGAACCGCTGCTTATTAACCAAAAAGCCAAAGCCTATCTGAATAACATTGGGGAGTCTGACTCGCTTCTAAACCAGTTTGAAGTCTATGCGCAAAAACGCAGCAATACCCGATTTGATTTGGCCTCTTGGTTAGAACAACAACTTTTTAATAGTGAACTCAAAACCAGTAATACCAGCCCTCTTTTATGGATTAAAAGTGGCACCGCCAATCAAAACAAAGATCGCTTAGTGCCGGTTTTAATCAAAGCCTACCCTATCCAATCTGTTAATCATAAAACTGAAAACCTGATGGTCTTAATTCAAGATCAGTCCTTGCAAATTCAGGCTGAAGCGCAGATTAAACTCATGGAAGCCAGTTATGCCGGCCAGTTTATTACCGATTCTAACGGCTACATTACTCAGCCCAATTACGCGTTCTCCGCCTATACCGGGTTAAAGCCTGATACATTGAATGAAATGACGTACATTGATTGGCTAAAAAAACAGGTGGTATTAAGAGTGCCGTTTGATTCGGTCATGCATTCATTGTTAACCGAAGGCTTTTGGAGCGGCGAAGTGCAACTTACCCCTTCTGAACAAACCCAGTACCATGCTGTACTGAGCTTATCGATGATGACCGATACCAATCGCAATATCGAACATTTTGTAGGCGTGTTGCAAGACATTACCGATATTCACGAAGCGCGCAGCGAAATTGAGCGTTTAGCGTATTACGACAACTTAACCGGCATGGCAAATCGTACCTTGCTAAACAATAAAATTGCCTCCACAGTAGACAACTTGCCAAACTCCTTAAGTTATTCGGGCCTTATCTTGCTTGACCTAGATGGCTTTAAAATGATTAACGACACCCTTGGCCATGCTATTGGCGACCAATTGCTAATCTTAGTGTCTAAAAAAATTAAAACGCTTGCCGCTGAACAAGATACTGTTGCCCGTTTAGACGGGGATGAATTTGCGATTTTGGTGCATGAGGTTAGCCAAGACTCTGCTGAAGCAATGACCCATATTCTAGGCTTAGCACACAAGATTCGACACAGCATTGATGACCGATACACCATTCAACACCGCTCTTTACACAGTTCTGCGAGTGTGGGGGTGTTTATTTTTAAAGAGTCGCAAGAAATTCATCATACTGATGAAATTGTTCGCCACACGAATCTAGCCATGCATGAAGCCAAAAATTTAGGGGGCAATCAGGTTTACCAATTTGAAGATAAACTGTGTGATGATGCTAAACAACGCCTCGAGATGTTGCAGGCACTCAATCACTCTGAACTCGATGATGAATTTCAACTCTATTTTCAACCACAGATTGACTCTAAGGGTCATACGGTCGGTGTCGAAACTTTGTTACGCTGGTTCCACCCGGTGCTTGGACTGATTCCACCGGGTGAATTTATTCCGGTCGCAGAAGAGGGACGACAAATTATAAAAATTGGCTTATGGGTCATGCACAAAGCCTTTTTGCAAGCCAAAGCGTGGAACGAACACTACGGCTCACTGCGTATTTCCATCAATATCAGCCCAATTCAATTTCATGAGCAAAGCTTTGTCGAGCTGGTTATTGGCTTGGTCAAGTTCACGCAGGTTAATCCTGAAACCATTACGCTTGAGCTGACCGAGGGTGTGTTAATTCGGAACACCGATCTGGCTTTACAAAAAATTCAACACTTAGTCAGTCTTGGCTTTCAAGTCTCAATCGATGACTTTGGTACCGGCTACTCCTCGTTAAGTTACCTACAAAAACTGCCTATTCACGAGCTAAAAATAGACCAAACCTTTATTCGCCATGCACCCGAAAGCACCGATGATATTGCCATTATCGAATCGATTATTAAACTGGCTGAAACCAAAAACCTAACGGTCGTTGCTGAGGGCGTTGAAACAGAAGAACAATTGAATTTATTGCGTACACTCTCAAACGATGTGCTCATTCAAGGATTCTTTTACAGTAAACCAGTGCCCGCAAATGAGTTTGAAAGCGTCTTCCTAAAACCCGCCGCCGACCCTAAACCCTCTGAACTAACCGATTAAAAATCGACACTTCTGGCAGACAACGCAGTCAATAACGTCATTCAAAATCGATGCTTAAAATGATCTGAGTGTCAGGTCATAAACTAAATTTGCATTGTTATAAATTATTTTGTATAATCGGCCCTCTTTCAAAGACGCCTCGAGACTTAGCAGGCCTGCTGAAAAGACAAAAACGAGCATTTTGCCCCAGTTTTAAGCACCTCGACTACGGCCCTCTTTGATGACCTCATCAAAACTATAAGCGCCTTCGAATCGACCGTTTAGTTGCAAAACGCTCAATTAAGAGATTCCTATTTGAATCTCACTATATAGACGCTTTTGCCCCAGAATAACTACTACGGTCCATATCAAAAAACGATATCGACAGCACAATTGAGCCACTTCAGTGGTATACGATTGTCTGATTCAAATCTTAATTTGAACTCACGTCTTTCATTATTCCAGGGCAATTAGACCCACAATACTGTGAAAAGGAAAATGAATGACTACTGACGTCAAATTTGAAGACTTGGGCTTAACCCCTGACTTATTAAAAGCCATTACTGATATTGGTTATGAAACCCCATCCCCAATCCAAGAACAAGCGATTCCTGTTTTATTAAAAGGTGGCGATGTGTTAGGTATGGCACAAACCGGTACGGGTAAAACCGCCGCTTTTGCTCTGCCTGTATTAAGCAACGCGGATTTTAGCCAGAAAGACCCTCAAGTACTGGTCTTAGCACCGACGCGTGAATTAGCGATTCAGGTTGCTGAAGCATTCCAAGGCTTTGCACACCACATGAAAGGCTTTCACGTCCTACCTATCTATGGTGGTTCAGACTACGGCACTCAAATCCGCGCACTAAATCGTGGTGTTCATGTTGTAGTAGGAACGCCTGGTCGTGTTATGGACCATATCCGCAAAGGCACACTAAAGCTAGACAAGCTAAAAACCTTAATTTTAGATGAAGCGGACGAAATGCTACGCATGGGATTCATCGACGACGTTGAGTGGATTCTAGAGCACACGCCTAAGCAACGCCAAATTGCGTTGTTCTCGGCAACGATGCCTAAAGAAGTTAACCGCATCGCTCAGAAGCACTTAAACAACCCAACAGAAGTCATCATTAAGCAAGCAACCGCAACGGCAACAACGATTGACCAGAAGTATTGGTTAGTTAGTGGAACGCACAAGCTTGATGCGTTAACACGCATTTTAGAACACGAAAAAACAGATGGTATTATCATCTTTGTTCGTACTAAAACCGCCACGGTTGAACTGGCAGAAAAGCTAGAAGCACGTGGTTATGCCTCTGCAGCGCTTAACGGTGACATCGCACAGAACCAACGTGAGCGTATTGTTGACCAGCTTAAGAAAAGCAAGCTAGACATTCTTGTAGCAACGGACGTGGTTGCGCGTGGTTTAGATGTACCACGCATCAGCCACGTTATTAACTATGACATTCCACATGACAACGAATCGTACGTTCACCGTATTGGTCGTACCGGTCGTGCTGGTCGTTCTGGTACGGCTATCTTGTTTGTGGCCCCTCGTGAGCGTCGTTTATTACGCTCTATCGAACACACCACTAAAAAGCCAATTACCCAAATGGAATTGCCTTCAACGCAAGACATTAACGATAACCGCATCACGCGTTTTAAAGATCGCGTTATTGAAGCGGCCAAGCTTGAAGAGACTAAATTCTTCCACGAAATGGTTGAACAAATCGAAAATGAACACAACATTCCAGCGGTTGAAATTGCGGCTGGTTTAGCGAAGATGTTACAAGGTGATGTGCCTTTCTTCCTAGAAGATAAGCCACAACGCCCTGCTCGTGAAGACAATCGTGACAGAGATCGTGGAAGCCGTGGCGATAGAAACGACAGCCGTTCAGAAGGTCGTCGCGATTCAGCACCTCGTCCACGTCGTGAACGTTCAGCTACGCCTAACGAAGGCATGACTCGCTACCGTTTAGAAGTGGGTCGTAGCCATGGCGTGCGTCCTGGAAACATCGTGGGTTGCATCGCAAACGAAGCGAATTTAGACAGCGAATTCATTCAACAGTTAAACATTGACGACAGTTACAGCACCGTTGACCTACCTTCAGACATGCCTAAAGACGCCATTGGCGATCTTCAAAAAGCATGGGTTTGTGGTCAGCAGTTGAAAATTGCCAAAATGAAAACCATTGGTGAAGGTGGCGCAGCCGCGGCACCAAGAAAGCGCTTGAGCCGTAACAGCTCTGCGCCTTCTAAAGACAAAGGTAAGCCACGTCGTGCACGTAAGCCATCTGCTGAGTAAGCCGTTGCTTTAACGCATTAAAAAGGCCGCTATGTAAGTTACATAGCGGCCTTTTTTTATGCCCCGAATAAACGTTAATTTATGCGTTAATCAAGGCAAATTTCTGCTTGCGAGTAAGCTGTTTAATCGCGTATTCTCGTTGGGTAGCCGAACGTCGGTCTTGACTGGTTTCAGTGTAAACCAACACACAGGGTCGACGAACTTTGGTGTACTTTGCCCCGCCGACCAATTCACCGTTATGTTGGCGTAAACGTTTTTCTAAGTTAGTGGTCACACCGCAATACAGCGTGTCATCTGCACAACGTAATAAATAAACAAACCAAGTAGATTTTGAAAGTGAGCAGGCCTGCTTACTTTCAGAAACCTTATTTATTGCTTCGTTATCCTTACTCTTATCCTTAACGTTATCTTTATCTTTGACCAACTCAGCCATGCTCAAATGACCACTGAATAACGTGCTCGTAATCACTTAACCTCGCTGAACACACATTAAACAACACTTAACGTTGCCAATTGCCGGACTTACCACCAATTTTTTCAAGCAACTTAACCTGCTCAATGACCATGCCTCGGTCTACCGCTTTACACATGTCATACAAAGTTAGGGCGGCCACCGTTGCAGACGTTAAGGCTTCAATTTCAATGCCTGTTTGCCCTACCGTTTTGCAGGTTGCATTAATCACCACACAGCTCTTTTCTAAATCTGGAATTAACTCAACCTTTACGGAGGTAATCATGAGCGGATGACACATTGGTATCAGGTCCGGTGTGCGTTTAGCCGCCATAATCGCGGCAATACGTGCTGTGGCCATCACATCGCCTTTTTTGTGCTTGCCTTCTACAATCATGGTTAAAGTTTCAGGTTGCATAAAGATAGTAGCCGTTGCCGTGGCTTCACGTTCGGTGTGCGCTTTGGCACTGACATCGACCATGCGGGCTTGGCCTTTTTCATCCAAATGCGTTAATACTTGTTCTGTCATCGCCAATCTTCTCTATTCGTTAATCGGGTTAAATGGGTAAAACGCGACTTTATCGCCTTTAGCAATGGTGGTGTCTTCTGGAATCACTACAAAGCCTTCTGCCCAAACGGTAGACGTTAAAACGCCTGAACCTTGATTTGGATAGATTGTGACGTAGGTCTTTTGATTTTTATTGACTAATTTAGCCCGCGCAAAATCACGTCTGAAAGCGGGTTGCGGAGATTCAAACGCCGCTTCCAACCAAATAGGCTTGGCTTTAATTTCGTTGGCACCCTGCATTTTTAACAAATACGGGTGAGCAAACAAATTAAAGGTGGCAAAAGCAGACACGGGGTTACCCGGTAAGCCGATAAACGGTGTGCCGTTTATATCGCCGTATGCCAGCGGTTTACCAGGCTTCATTTTTACTTTCCACATATCCAAGGAGCCAAGTTGCTCAATAGCCGGTTTGATGTGATCCTCTTCACCCACTGAAACGCCGCCCGTTGTGACAACAACATCGGCCAGTAAAGCGGCTTGTTTCATGGCCTCAACCGTTGCTTCCAAGGTATCTTGAACTATCCCTAAATCAATGAGTTCAAAGCCTAGTGCAGGGATCAGGCCTGCTAAGACATAACGGTTGGCATTAAAAATCTTGCCCTTTTGTGGCGCTTCACCCGGTTCTAATAACTCACTGCCCGTCGTAAACGTCGCAATGGTTAAGGGTTTAAAGACGGTCACGTCGGCAAAGCCAATTGAACTGATTAACCCTAAATCCTGGGGGCGAAGCTTATGCCCCTTCTTAAGGATTTCATCTCCATCCTTGATATCTTCACCAGTTAACCGAATATTTTGCTGTGGCACGGCCTTAGTCGCGGTAATACGAACTTGATTATCGCCCTGCGTCTCCGTCTCTTCTTGCATCACCACCATATTGGCGCCTTCTGGAATCGGTGCACCGGTAAAAATACGTGCCGCCGTTCCTGGTTTTAAAGGCAATGCTTCTGAGCCTGCTGGAATACGCTGACTGACGTCCAGTACGGAATTATGCTCCAAGTCGTAGCTGTGAAGTGCATAGCCATCCATCATACTGTTGTTATGGGGCGGGACATTGACATCTGCATAGATGGATTCGGCCAAAACTCGGCCTAAAGCAGAATGAATGGCGATCGTTTCAATTTTATCGGTAGGTGTTACATCCCCTAAAAGGAAATACAGGGCTTCATCAAATGTTTTCATAATTATTCTCAAAAAAAACCCTGCATAGGCAGGGAAAGACAGGTTTAGTGTGTGTTATTTAGACCAACGGTTTTCGGCTTCTTTATCGGTAATACGGGCATCAACCCAACGCTCGCTGCTATCAGGCAAAGTTTCCTTTTTCCAGAAAGGCGCATTGGTCTTTAGGTAGTCCATAATGAAGTGCGCGGCATAAAAGGCATTTTCGCGGTGACGACTGGCAACGGCGACCAGAACAATTTGATCGGTTGGATACATTTTACCAACACGATGAATAATTAAACTTGATTCTAAGTGCCAACGATCATGCGCCTCTAAGCGTATTTTTTCTAGGGCTTTTTCGGTCATACCGGGGTAGTGTTCAAGTTCTAAAATAGCGACTTCATCCCCTTCGTTAATATCACGCACGGTTCCGGTAAACGAGACCACCGCGCCAATATCACGATGCCCTTCTCGTAACTGAGCCACTTCGGTGGTTAAGTCAAAGTCTTGGGTTTGAATTTTAATATTAGGATAGTGCACCATCCTAATTTAACCTCCGGTCACTGGCGGAAAAAAGGCGACTTCATCACCCGGTTTAATTTCAGTGTTGCGATCTGCCACATCATGATTCACCGCAATTTGAAGGTTCTGATTATCGAGGAGCGCCATTTTCCAGTTTTCGCCACGTTGTGCTAGCTCACTGATAAGCGCACCCACCGTTGAGAATTGTGCCGGTAACTGCTCATTTGCTCGGCCTAATACTTCCCTAAAGCTCGCAAAATATAAAATATCAACCATCATTTTTTTATCCTATGTTTCGTGTATTACGTCTAGTTTATTGATTATAAAGCGCGGTTATCCGCCCAGTTGAACCATTTGTCTAAATTCAATATTGTGAACATTTTCGTTAAAGAAATGTTTTTCAGGTTTCTTTAACATGGCATCAACCAGCAATTGTTCAAGGTCTTCATCTGAAATACCTTCACGTAAAGGCGTACGCAAATCAACAGAATCTTCTTGACCTAAGCAGAGCGCTAAGACACCACGGGCGGTTAAACGCACTCGGTTACACGTTTCACAGAAATGTTCTGAAACCGCTGAAATGACGCCAATACGAGTCTGTGTACCGGCAATCATAAAATTACGTGCTGGGCCATCATGACTCTTTCCGGTTGAAGGAATTAAGTCGGAACCGACATGTTTTTTTACACGCGCTAGAATTTTAGCAGCCGGATAATGTTGGTCCATCATGCTCACGCCAGCAGGGCCAATCGGCATCGTTTCAATAAAACGAACTTCTACCCCTTTTTCTAGGCCGTAATCCACCATCGCTTCAATTTCATCGTCGTTGGTTCCCTTCATGACCACCATGTTAAATTTAACCGGCTTCATACCCACTTCTAAGGCTTTATCAACGCCTGCAAGTACCTTCGCAAGATCTCCACCGCGGGTAATCTTTTTAAAACGTTCTGGCTTCAAGGAGTCAATACTAATATTACAGCGATTGACACCGGCTTTTTTCAGTTTCTCAGCTTCACGGCCTAGATGATGCGCATTGGTAGATAATGCAATCTCCTCTAAACCGTCGTAAGCACTAATTTCTGAAACCAAATCCGATAGGTTTTTACGAACTAACGGCTCACCGCCGGTAAGACGTATTTTTGCCACCCCTAAGTTAACAAAGGCTTTAATAATACGAGCCAGCTCCGTATAGGAAAGATACTCGGTATGGTTACCTTCTGGATGAACACCTTGCTCGGGCATACAGTAACCACAGCGGTAGTTACATAAATCCGTAACCGACACTCGAACGTAGTCAATTTTTCGCATAAATGGATCAATCAGTTCTTTATTCATAGTCTCTAACTTTATGGTTTCTTAAGGAAAACGTAGCGTTATAGCCAACTGGGAATAACGTATTTTACAGACAAACTTATAAGAGTTCAATAATATATTGAATGATTTCTTATAAATAAATTTATGGCCCGTACCAGCATTTAAGAAAGGGGAAACAAACACAACAGGCATAAAAAAACCCACGACTACAAACGTAATCGCGGGTTTAAAAAATGCATTTTAAGCAAGTTGAAAAATCTTCTCAGTAACCCATGTTTAATTTGAAATAAAAACGTATAAATAAGCGTTCATTTTCTAACAAACAAGTTGGTTTCCTAAGTGACCTTTCAGCCACTTAAAATTACATTCCTGAGTGACCTACACCAGGCTTATCTTCATGCATACGCTGAGGAACGTTGTACTGAGGTGTTCCATCAGGTAACAAGCGTGCTTGCTTGAAGTTATTGATGTCACCTTTACCGTCACCAACTAATGAATCATCGCAGTTTGTCATACAACGTGCGTTGTGAATAACAGGACGGTGATCACAGAAGAAGTTACCTTGGTTCTTCATGTACTTATTCATTTTCATCAAGACTTCAGCATTGAAGAATGTTTCGTCTTCAAGTTCTGTCCCTTCGTCATCCATAGGAATATAGTTAGACTGAAGAATATATCCAGTCATTCCCATATAACCTGCATCACCAATGTACGGTGCGTTTGGAGTCCAGAAAGGCATAGTACGACGAATGTAATCAAACAAAGTGACCGCGTAAGGCCAGTAGTTACCAACGGCTTTCATAGGTGCTGGAGCAGAGAAATCAGACGTTACTAAGTCCTCTTCAACCGCTAGAGGTAAATAACCCTTAGCCCCTTCACCGAAGTCACCGTGACACATACCACAGAACTGAACGTAAACCTTACCACCTTCTTCAACAGTCATACCAACCGAAGGATCAGGAAGCCCTTTACCGTCTCCATCAACAACGATATCCCAAATTTCTAAAGAAGCTTCAGAGATAGGTGTACCAAACCCACGTGCAACGAAATCGCTGTCATGTGTATAGTTTGCTTTAACATTGTCGTGAACTTCAGTAAACGCCAGTGGAATCTTACACTGAGCGTTACCGTGGTTACCACCATCAATGCTGTCTTCAACTTCAAAAGAGTAAGGGTTAGCTGGATCAAGTTTACCCATTAATCCGTCACGACCGTGTGCGGCATCCGCACCTAAAATCGCTTCAATAACGGCTCTATCAAGGTATTTTCCGTCTGCATCTTTGATAATTTGCTCAAAGTTTGCTGCGTATTTACCATCAATTTTATCGCCACCGGTCGCTGCACCGTCTGAGCTTCCGCTCATAGCAAAAGCTGAACCTGTGAATAATGTTGCAATCGCTGCTGCAACGAATGTCTTTTTAGTACTGAACATTTTCAATCATGCCTCCATTTTTACCGTCTTCCCACGCATGCACTCTCCATGTAACCATAGCAGTACGGTGGTAAACGTTGTTGGTACCTTCTAGGCTACGCATTTGCGGCATAGGAGGCTGAACATAACCAGTTTCATCGGTAGTACGGCTCATTAAGAATGTTTCTGAACCATCCCAGTCCCATTCAACTTCGAAACGAGTCCAAGCTTTGTCTAAAACGGCTGAAGTGAAGTGTGCTTCTTTCCAGTTCTTACCACCGTCAAATGTCACATCAACGTGCGCCACTTTTCCACGACCAGACCAAGCTAAACCACGAACGTAATATTTACCAGGCCCTTGCATTTTGAAGTCAGGAGATGGGTAAGTGATTACTGAGTTTGCTTCCATGTACCAAGAGAAACGCTGAGCTGTTCCGTCAGGCATTAATTCTGTGTACTTAGAAGTCTCTTCACGGTGCTGCATTGGTACATCGTGAACCATGATGCGACGTAGGTACTTAACCCACATGTTCGCTTCACAACCAGGTACAACCAAACGAATTGGGTAACCCTGTTCACGACGAAGTGCTTCACCGTTCTGTGCGTAAGCAATAAAACAGTCATCCATTGCGATTTCTAAAGGTAACGAACGCGCCATACCAGAGGCATCTGCACCTTCAGGAATTAGCCACTTACCTTCAGGCTTAATACCTGCTTCTTTAAGAAGGTCAGATAAACGAACACCGGTGTATTCGACACAAGACATCATTCCGTGTGTCCACTGAACTGAGTTCAACTGAACGCCTTTCCACTCAAGTGCGCCGTTAGCTGGACACTCTACAGTTACGATCTTAGAAACTGATGGAAAACGCTTTAAATCATCCATAGTGAAGATTAAAGGACGTTCAACCAAACCGTGGATAACCAAACGGTGATCATCAGGATTGATAGTTGGTACACCACCGTGGAAACGTTCAAAGTGAAGTCCGTTCGGTGTGATAATTCCATGTAAACTCTGTATTGGAGTCATTGTGATAGACGCCATTGAGTCTGGAGTTAACCACTCTAAGGTACGACGTTGAACTTCCTTCTCAAAAGGAGAAGGCATACCGTAAGGGTATTTACGAACACCGAAACCTAATGATTTACGAGCTGCTTGATCTTGCAATACATCCGTAATTTCAGCTTTACCTGCATAAGGTGCGACTGCTTTCTTAGGATCGAATCCCATCTGTGCATCAGCAGAAGCGGCTTTAGTAAAAAGAACCCCTCCAGCTACAGCCGCACTACCTTTTAAGAAGGTACGACGGCTTTGGTTGCGGCTTTCTTCAGTTTGAAGAGCAACCTTTTCTACGTTTTGATCTGTCATTTAAATGCTCCTTGATGATCCCGCTGTCTTACAGAAAGACCCCAGATTCAAGAGTTTATTTCTAGTTATTTAGCCCGTACAACAATGTTATTATCGTCCAATACGGTTTTCGCTGGTGGATTATCATAGGTGTTATGACTTAATACTGCAAGCGTCCACAATAGAAAAATTAGGATTTACTTATATAATTTTTTTATGGGATAGACGACTGTTTTCTATATCTTTCAAAGATATAAACATCTTTGAACGAGTCAACACACTCTATATAGTTATCCTATAACCCTTAATTACACTATATAGAGGGCAAATCCTCTCTTCGACAAATTGGACCGTCTTTTGGATTTTCAATATCTTCAGCGACTTGACTTAAGAAAGATTGCAACTCACTCACGGTCAAAACGCTCAATAGTTTATTCATAATTTCAGGATGAATCGCCACGGTTGTAAATTGTCCAGATTGTAATTGCACCTGAACGCCGCACGCATCTGCCATAGCACCTGATTCATTATTGCCTTCAATTTCAGCGGCTTGTTCCCCAAAAAACAGGTCGTTGTAAAACGCCTCTACCTCTTCCATCAAGGAATCATCGGTAATATCGGCAAGCAATACGTTATAAGTATCATCGCCACTAAAGGACGTTTCGGCATCTACTTCAGTAGGAATGGCTTTGTCATTACAAAATGCGGCAAATCGCATCGCCAGTGATTCACTAAAAAAAAGATATTCCATCTGATCTGTCACAGCCCATTCCTTTTAACTTGCTTAGTTTGTAAAGCGTATATAAATTTTGTTCTGGTTCAAACGAATTCAGACCATTTTATGTAATTTTATCCAGATTCTAACGGGTACAGCTGTTTTGCCGTGCAAAACGCACCATTGAATAGTATGATTCTTAGCGTCTTAAACAGTTCAACTTAGATTAAAAAGGTTCTCTCAATGTCTGATCGTCAATTCCCAATCACTCGTCTGCGCCGCATGCGTCAAGACGAATTTTCTCGCCGTTTAATGCGTGAAAACGTGTTAACTACCAATGACCTAATTTTACCGATGTTTGTAATAGAAGGACATAATAAAAGAGAACCAGTCAAATCCATGCCTGGCGTTGAGCGCTTGAGTATAGATCTTTTAGTCATTGAGGCCAAAGAAATTTACGACCTCGGCATCCCGATGATCACCCTATTCCCGGTCACACCAGATGCAGCAAAATCCTTGGATGCAGAAGAAGCTTACAACCCAGAGGGTTTAGCACAACGTGCCATTCGTGCGGTTAAGGCGGCCTGTCCAAACCTAGGCGTCATGACCGATGTGGCACTGGATCCATTTACCACACACGGTCAAGATGGCATTATCGATGAAAATGGATACGTCTTAAATGACGACACCATTGATGTACTGATGCAACAGGCCATCTCTCATGCACAAGCGGGGGCTGACGTTATAGGGCCGTCTGACATGATGGACGGTCGAATTATTGAAATTCGTGAACAGCTTGAAGACTACGGCTACGTTAATACCAAAATAATGGCCTACTCAGCCAAATACGCATCGGCTTATTATGGTCCATTTCGTGATGCCGTCGGCTCGGCAGGCAACTTAGGTAAAAGCAACAAAAACACCTACCAAATGGACCCAGCCAACCGCAATGAGGCACTTCACGAAGTCGGCATGGATTTAAATGAAGGTGCCGATATGGTAATGATAAAGCCGGGGATTCCTTACTTGGATATCGTTCGAGACATCAAGAACGAGTTTAAAGCCCCAACGTATGTTTACCATGTGAGTGGTGAGTACGCGATGATTAAAGCGGCCGCCCTTAATGGCTGGATTGATGAACGTGCGGTGGTATTAGAAACCCTATTAAGTTGCAAGCGTGCAGGTGCCGATGGTATTTTGACCTATTACGCCAAAGTGGCCGCTCTCTGGCTAAAAGAGTCTTCTTAAACCTTAGGCTACCCTTTCACAGGCTGTGTTTCATATTAGAAACAGAGTCTGTTATCTTTTTAATGCTCAAATACCAATAGAATTTTTATGACAGATCATTACGCCGTAATTGGCTACCCGATTGGCCACTCAAAATCCCCAATGATTCATCGTTTATTTGCAGAGCAAACCCAGCAAGACTTAACCTACGAAGCCATCTTGGTAGATTCGGATGATTCGAGTTTTAAGTGGGCCATCGCCGACCTTATAAACAAAGGTTACAAAGGCATCAACATCACCGTGCCTTATAAACTCGACGCCTATGAAACCGCTGACCGACTGACCGAGCGAGCGCAAGCTGCACACGCTGTGAATACCTACCTATTTAATGCTGATGGCACCATAACCGGTGACAATACCGATGGCATAGGACTGGTGAACGACATAGAAATAAATGGTGGTCGCCTGTTTAAAGGTAAAAGCGTGTTAATTTTAGGCGCTGGTGGGGCGGTTCAAGGCATATTAGAACCCATAATTGATAAACAGCCTGCCACGATTCATATCGCCAACCGAACAGCGAAACGGGCCATGGTGCTAGGCGAACGTTTTAAAACAGACACACCGATAACCGCAAGTGGTTGGGATGACATCCCTAATCAGGATTTCGACATCATTATAAACGGAACCTCTGCCAGCTTAGAGGGCAAGCTACCGCCCATTTCTAATAACGTGATCGGTCAAGATTCTTTGATATACGACATGATGTATGGTCAAAAACCAACGGTATTTATGGCATGGGCACAGCAATGCCAACCAACTTGCCAAACTATGGATGGGTTAGGCATGCTAGTCG
>Ga0307993_1000282_pt1 | contig 17408 bp, 14 predicted proteins | sample EllFjometagen260_FD_203163 | JGI IMG/M metagenome (GOLD analysis project Ga0307993, IMG submission 203163) | Marine microbial communities from Ellis Fjord, Antarctic Ocean - #260 | ecosystem: Environmental > Aquatic > Marine > Unclassified | place: Southern Ocean | collected 2014-11-02 | reverse complement strand
CACACTCGAGTTAGAGTTAGTACTTATTACATCTTGGTAATCTGTGGTATTATTCTTTAAGAAGCTGGACGTTACAAAGTTGACATTAGCAGAGAAATTGCTTCCTGGTTTAGCCTTAGAATCTCTAGCATAGGTCCAGTTTAACTTGTAGTCATTGGACACTCTAAAGTCAGGAGATTCTGGCTCGCCAAATTCGTTTCTATTAAAACTCAGTTGCAGATTTCCTCTATACTTATAGCGTCTATAGTATCTAGAAGTAAGGGAAGCTCCAAAACTGCCTCGGAAATAGATGTCTGTCTTTAGTTGTACGTCTAAGTATTGATTTACAGGGAAGTAGTAGCCCAGTCCTCTCAGATTAAATCCACGCTCCTGCGACTCACCGAAGGTAGGGAAGATAAGCCCGTGCTTACGCTCCTCTGGTATAGGGAAAAAACCAAAGGGAACAAATAGCGGTGTGTTGATACCGGCTATCACGAGATTAGCTGGACCTGTTACTATCTGTTTTTTGGGTATTACTTTTATTTTGTCTGCTTTTATGTAGAAGTGTGGCTCGGGTAAGTCACAGGTAGTGAAACGAGCATTTTTTACATAGATATTTTCTTGACTATCTCGGAGTACACGCTCTCCGTGTATGAAACCGTCTTTTTCGGTAGTGAGCACACCATAGCTTATACCTTTTTTAGATTCGAAGTTATACAGCATAGTATCCGCTTCGTATATCTTCCCATTATCGTCAAAGGATGGTCTGCCTACATATTTCTGGGTAGTATCGCTTATTATACCAGTTGCGAATAGATCTTTACTGTCAAAATCTATCTCTATATACGCAGCATTTAGTTTTATGTCTTGATAGAAAATTTTAGCATTGCCATACAGGTATGCTTTTTTCTCTTGCATATTTAGAATGATGGAATCATCGGCCTCATATTCTATATTCTCTTGTATAGAAGATACATGGTTGGCTATAGAAAAACCGACACTATCTTGACCTAGGCTGTCCAGCGTAAAGCTGCTATCTGTAGAGTTGGATGTAATGGAGTCTGTGGCAAGTGAATCTAAGGACTGAGCTATACCCAAAAACGGTGTACTAAAAAGGAAACATAACCAGAGGATGCGTTGATACAAAAACGTCTGATAGTTAGCGTGTTGTAGATATGTTTCTTTAGAATTGTTCAACGATTCAAATCTCCAATAAGAGAACAAATGCCACTGCAAATGAACAACTTATATCCTACAAAGAACGAGACTAAGTTCATATTACTGTTTTTTCTAATAACGATTTCGATATTAGGTAGTTCGCAGCCCCTTAACTTGCTAAAATCTTCGATAAAAGTAGTGGTAATAGATGCCGGGCACGGTGGCAAAGATCCAGGATGTCATGGTCATTCTAAAATAAACGAGAAGGACATAGCACTAGATATTGCTTTAAAGCTGGGTAAAATAATAGAAGAGAACCTGCCAGATGTACAGGTTATATATACTCGGAAGGATGATCGGTTTATAGAACTTTGGCAGCGTGCAGCTATAGCTAATAGAAACAAGGCCGACCTTTTTATATCGGTACACTGCAATGCACATACTAGCACCTCACTTAATGGAGCAGAGAGCTATGTGATGGGAATACATAAGACGAATGGTAATTTGGCGGTAAGTCGTAGGGAGAACGAATCGCTACAGCTAGAGGCTAATTATCAGGAAAGTGGTCACTACAGTGATTTCGATCCAGACTCTCCAGAAGCTCAAATTATACTTAGCTTGTATCAAAATTCGTTTTTGGAGCACAGTATAGAGTTGGCGAGTACGTTGCAGGATAAAGTAAAAGCAACAGGAAGTTTAAGAGACTTGGGCGTAAATCAAGCAGGGTTTGTAGTTTTATGGAAAACTACGATGCCAAGTGTGCTTGTAGAGACTGGCTTTCTTACAAATGCAAAAGATGAAGCGTATTTGACTTCTGAAAAAGGTAAAAATGAGTCTGCAAGGAATATATTTGAAGCCGTTAGAGATTTTAAAGTAAAACTAGAAGCTTCTAAATAAAGAAAATAATAATAAAGACTATAATACATGGCAATTTCAAAAGAATTTAAAGTAGGAGTATTGGCTGCTGCAGCAATATCGATTTTAGCTTTTGGCTATAATTTTATGAAGGGGCAGGATCTTTTCACCTCTACCAATGAGTATTTTGGTAAATACGATAGAATAGAAGGCCTCTTTAAATCTAATCCGGTACTCATAAACGGGTATACCGTAGGCAGTGTTACATCTATAGATATGAATAGAGAGACACTAGAGCTTACCGTGGGTATTACCGTGGGAAACGACATTAAAATTCCAAAAAATTCCATTATGAAAATCGTGAATAATGACATGATTGGAAGTAAGGCTATCGAGCTAATTTTCGGGGATGACACTACGGTGTATGCTCAAACAGGTGATTACCTTATAGCGAAACAAGACCAAGGAATAGCACAAGCAGTTAGTGGTGTTTTAGAGCCGCTTACCAAGAGTGTAAACTCTGTATTGGGTAATATAGATACTGCCATAGCAGGTGCAGACTTAGCAGGTACATTAAAAGATGCTTCTCTTGCATTGAAATCTTTTAAAGAAACGGCAGACAAGCTAAATAATCTATTGAATGGCAAGGATGCAGAAATAGAAGCTATACTAAGTAATGTCAAAGTAACCACAGAAGGCTTGACAGGGCTTAGTCCTCAAATAGACGAAATACTATCAGAAATAAAAGGGACAAGTTCACGTCTTTCGGCTATAGAATTTGAAGCTTTATCTACTCAAGTAAAATCATTAGCTGGGGAACTAGAGAAGACCGCTGCGGCTATAAATGGTAAAGAAGGCACGCTTGGGATGTTGGTCAATGATAAGAAAATGTACAATGACCTGGATGGCACCATTACTAAACTAAAAGCACTTCTGGGAGATATAGAAAAATATCCTCGTAGATATACTGGGATAACTGAGCGTCAGCGTAAAAAAGGAGATAAAGCCAAGGAAGAGGGAGAGTAGTGACTAAATAGTCCCTAGTTCCTTCACTAAACCAGGTCCGCTGTATACAAATCCGGAATAGATTTCTATAAGGTCTGCACCTGCATCATACTTAGATTGGCCACTTGCAGCATCTTCTATACCACCTACGCCTATTATGGTCATCTTAGATTTAGATCTAATATGCTTCACAAAAGTGTTAGATATCTCCAATACAGGAGCTCCGCTTATGCCACCCGCACCTATTTCAGTCACTATAATCTTATTGCTATTTTTTAGGATAGAGCGGTCTATGCTTGTATTGGTAGCTACTATTCCTTCAAAAGCTATTTCGTTTTGCAGATCTACGATTTCATCTAGTTGTGTGAATGTAAGGTCTGGTGCTATCTTAAGATATAGAGGTTTCCATTTATCTTGCGTATCGCGTATTGCGATTAGAGTACTGAGTATTTTTTTTAACTCACCCTTATTTTGCAGTTCACGTAGGTTAGGTGTGTTTGGGCTACTCACATTTACTATAAAAAAATCTGCCAAGTCATAGAGGCCTTCGAAGCATTTCACATAGTCGTCTACCGCATTTTCATTGGGTGTAGTCTTGTTTTTGCCAATGTTAATACCTATGAGCATATCGCAGTTTCTTTCTTTCTTGCGAAATGCCTGTAGTCTAGTTCTCAATGCTTTTAGTCCTTCATTATTAAAACCCATTCTATTGATAAGAGCTCTGTCTTTTTTAAGCCTAAATAGACGCGGTTTTGGATTCCCACTTTGTGGTTTTGGTGTCACCGTACCTACCTCTATGAAACCAAAATTCAGTGTATATAACTCATCTAGGAATTTTCCATCCTTATCAAATCCAGCAGCTAACCCTACTTTATTTTTAAAAGTAAGCCCATCTATTTTTGTATGCTCAGCAGTAAACTGAAACATAGGAGGTACAAAAGATAGTTTACTTACCATTTTGAATAGTCTCATTGTGGTATAGTGAGCTTTTTCTGGTGAAAGCAGAAAGAATATGCTCCTTAGTATTTTATACATTAGGGCAAATGTGACTTAACATTTTATTAAATTCAAATATCTGGGATATAAAAGACGTAATAATATAGGGATATAGAGAATTGAAGTGTTCTATTTAGAACGCTTTTAATATTAAAATAAAGTTAAGCCCCTTCTAAACACAATGTTAAATTTGTGGTTTTATAAGTAATCAATATGTCAACCAAAAATCAAGGTTTAACAAGTATAGGGAGGAAAGTGATAATGGCACTCACAGGCTTCTTTTTAATGTTCTTTTTGCTACAGCACCTGTCTATCAATATGATGTCTGTGTTTAGTGCGGACGTGTTTAATGAGGTGTCTCATTTTATGGGTACCAATCCTCTAGTCCAATATGTACTCCAGCCCGTGCTTATATTCTCCGTTATTTTTCATTTTGTATGGGGAATGTATTTAGAGTATCAAAACAGTCAAGCACGTGAGGTAAAGTATGCTATGTACAAAGGCAGTGCTAATGCTTCTTGGATGAGTCGTAATATGATTATCTCAGGTTTAGCAGTGCTAGGTTTTTTAGCACTACACTTTTATGACTTTTGGATCCCAGAGATCAATACAAAATATATAAACGGCGATATGAGTGGTATGCTTCCTGGAGCAGACGAGTATAGGTACTACGAAGAATTAGTACATAAGTTTGCAGGGCAGCCTATTAGAGTAGGATTGTACATATTTTCTTTTGTAATGCTTTCGTTACACCTATTACATGGATTTCAGTCTTCATTTCAGTCGGTAGGGTATAACAGTACCAAGTACACTCCTGTTATTAAAAAATTAGGGAATGTATTTGCAGTAGCTGTACCGGCAGGATTTGTACTCGTAGCTCTAACTCATTTCTTATCACATTAACCAAATTTTAATTACATATATATATGTCAATATTAGACGGAAAAGTACCAGCGGGTCCCATTAAAGATAAATGGACTACCTATAAGGATAAAGTGAATTTGGTAAATCCTGCCAATAAGCGAAATATAGATGTTATAGTTGTAGGTACTGGTCTCGCAGGAGGAAGTGCGGCAGCTACACTTGCAGAGCAAGGGTATAATGTAAAAGCATTTTGCTACCAGGATTCGCCACGTAGAGCACACTCTATAGCAGCTCAGGGTGGAATAAATGCTGCTAAGAATTATCAAGGTGATGGAGACTCTACATACAGACTATTTTACGATACTGTAAAAGGGGGTGACTATAGAAGTAGAGAAGCTAATGTGCATAGACTTGCAGAGGTTTCTACCAATATTATTGATCAGTGCGTAGCTCAAGGTGTTCCTTTTGCTAGAGACTATGGTGGGTTATTGGATAATCGTTCGTTTGGTGGAGTACTAGTTTCTAGGACTTTCTATGCCAAAGGGCAGACAGGTCAGCAGTTATTATTAGGAGCATACTCTGCTATGAATCGTCAGATAGCAAGAGGTAAAATACAAATGTTTAACCGTCATGAGATGCTTGACGTGGTAGTGGTAGACGGGAAAGCTCGTGGTATCATCGCTCGTAATCTAGTGACTGGAGAAATAGAAAGACACTCTGCTCACGCAGTAGTGCTAGGCACTGGTGGATACGGAAACGTATTCTTCTTGAGTACTAATGCGATGGGAAGTAATACTTCTGCCGCTTGGAAAGCCCACAGACGTGGTGCCTATTTTGCAAATCCTTGCTATACGCAGATACACCCTACCTGTATTCCACGAAGTGGAGATTACCAGTCTAAGCTCACCTTAATGTCTGAGTCTCTCAGAAATGACGGACGTATCTGGGTGCCAGCTCGCATAGAAGATGTAGCAGCCATACGATCAGGAGAATTAAAGCCTACGGCGATACCAGAAGAAAATAGAGATTACTACCTCGAGCGTAGATATCCTGCCTTTGGTAATTTAGTGCCGCGTGACGTAGCGAGTAGAGCAGCTAAGGAAAGATGTGATGAAGGATACGGTGTGAATGGCACTGGTGAAGCAGTCTACTTAGACTTTGCTTCTGCTATAATACGCTATGGAGAGGAGCAAGCTACTATAAAAGGAGAAAATGACGCTTCGGAATCTCGTATCAATGAATTAGGTAAAGACATAGTAAAGGCAAAATATGGCAATCTGTTTGATATGTACAAGCAGATAGCAGCAGAGAATCCATACGAGACACCTATGATGATATATCCTGCGGTTCATTATACTATGGGAGGCGTTTGGGTAGATTATAACCTAATGACTACTATTCCTGGTTGCTATGCTATAGGAGAGGCTAACTTCTCAGATCACGGAGCGAATAGACTAGGGGCATCTGCACTTATGCAAGGTTTAGCTGACGGATATTTTGTACTACCCTATACCATAGGAGATTATCTGTCTCACGATATACGTACAGGTAAGATTTCTACGGATACTCCAGAATTTGCAGCGGCGGAGAAAGAAGTGAAAGACAGACTAGAAGGTCTGGTAAATAATAAAGGAACCCACTCTGTAGATTATTACCATAAGAAACTGGGTAATATCATGTGGGAGAAATGTGGTATGAGTAGAAATGAGCAGGGACTGAAAGAAGCAATAGCTGAGATATCTGAACTTAGAGATGATTTCTGGAAAAATGTAAGTGTGCCTGGTGGAGCATATGAGTTAAACCAGCAACTAGAAAAGGCAGGAAGAGTGGCTGATTTCTTAGAACTAGGAGAGCTTTTTGCTAAGGATGCACTAGATAGAAACGAGAGTTGTGGTGGTCACTTCCGCGAGGAGTCTGCAGAGGTAGGTGGTCCACAAGACGGGGAAGCACTTAGAGATGACGATAACTATGCCTATGTTTCTGCGTGGGAATATAAAGGTAAGCCAAGTGATGCAGTATTGCATAAGGAGCAGTTAGAGTTTAACGATATAAAATTGACACAAAGAAGCTACAAGTAATATGGATAACATGAACTTAAAACTTAAAATCTGGAGACAAAAGGGAGCAGATGATAAAGGCAAGATGGTAGACTACCAAGTAGCTAACATCTCTGAACACATGTCCTTTCTAGAAATGATGGATGTGCTCAATGAGCAGTTAGTCAATAGCGGAGACGATCCAGTATCTTTTGATCACGACTGTAGAGAAGGTATCTGTGGTAGCTGTTCTATGTTTATAAATGGAGAGGCTCATGGACCTGTAAAAGGGACTACTACTTGCCAGCTTCACATGCGTAGCTTCAAGGATGGAGATACTATATTTATAGAACCATTTAGAGCTAAAGCATTCCCAGTAATAAAAGACTTAGTAGTAGACAGAAGTGCTTTTGACAGAATACAACAGTCTGGTGGATATATCTCTGTAAATACGAGTGGAAACACACAGGATGCTAATGCTACTCCAATACCAAAGCACGACGCTGACTTAGCAATGGATGCTGCAGCTTGTATAGGTTGTGGAGCTTGTGTGGCTACGTGTAAAAACAGTAGTGCGATGTTATTTACTGGAGCTAAGATTTCTCAATACGCACTATTGCCACAAGGACGAGTAGAAGCTAGAGACAGAGCTCAAAACATGGTAGCTCAGATGGATGCAGAAGGTTTTGGTAACTGCACCAATACGGGTGCTTGCGAAGTAGAATGTCCTAAAGGAATAGACCTTAGTAATATTGCAAGAATGAATCGTGAATTGTTGAGCGGTTCTTTGAAGTAAAAGAAATACAAACTCAAATGACAAACTCAAACTCAAATTCAAAAGCTTTTGATCTGGAGGACAGGTTAGTCGCTTATGCTGGAGAGATTGCATTGTTTGTAGAGAAGCTGCCTAAAACGTATCCTTGTGATTATTACGGGAAACAGGTGACCCGTTCTTCTGGTGGAACGGCATTAAACTTTGGTGAGTTTCAAGGAACAATTTCGGATAAGGATTATGTTCACAAAATGAATCTTAGTGTAAAAGAACTAAAGGAGTCAAGGATGAGTATTAAGATATTGAAGTATATCAAAGCTTATGACGCCACCATCTTAGATAATATTCTGGATGAAACTGAACAGTTGATTGCTATCCTCTCTAAAATTATCATCAATAAACAAAAGAAGATGAATGAGAAATAAATATTCTAGCGAGTTTTTTGAATTTGTATTTGTTATTTGTATTTGAGTTTTAAATAAATGTTCAGCGGAATAATAGAAACCATAGCCACCCTAAAGCAAATAGAGCAAAAGGGAACCAATGTTACTTTCACTTTTGAGAGTAAGTATACACACGAGCTTAAGATAGACCAAAGTGTAGCTCATAATGGAGTGTGCCTTACCGTAGTAGCCATAGACGGTGATGAGTATAAGGTTACGGCCATAGACGAAACGCTTAGACTTACTAATCTAGGAAAGCTAAAGGTAGGTGATAAGGTAAATTTCGAACGCTGCATTCGTATGAATGATAGGCTAGATGGCCATATCGTACAAGGACACGTAGATGGCAAAGCGACCGTACTTTCTGTCCTAGATAAGGATGGTAGCTGGGAGTATGAGTTTGAGATGGCAGCAGATTTTACAGACATTAACGGTCACGCACCAGAGAAGCTCATCATACACAAAGGATCTATTACCATCAATGGAACTAGCCTGACGGTAACCCATATCACAGACCGTAAATTTGGCGTAGCCATCATTCCGTATACCTACGAGCATACTATCTTTCACACCTTGCAAGTGGGCCATATTGCCAACATAGAGTTGGATGTATTGGGGAAGTACGTGGCTAGGTTGACTTCAAAATAGGATCTTAAGAAATCATCATCCACAAAAAAAACCAAACAAAATCATCTGCTTGAGCAAATAGAAGTCTCCTGTGCTTATTTTATTTCGTATTTCACTAGTCTTTTTTCTAGTCTATTACAATCACCTATATATGCTGTTTGTGCTAATACTACTCCTAGATCTTTAACATAATACTCCATTTCACTTTGACAAGTGTTACATTCTGTTACTGGACCTCCGTCTAATCTACAAGCTGTATTTGTCTTTTTAACAGCGAAATAGCTGGCTCCTAGTATCTGAATAGCATGTGATAAATCTGTTATACGTGTAGTAAAACTAAATTGGTTACCAGTTTCAATATTCAGAACCCCTGTATCTATGCTGTTCCAAAGAGTTTCCCCATCTGAATTTACCACATATCCCAACGAGTCTTTGTAGTAATTAATCTGTTGACTGCCTAAATATGTGCCGTCGTATATCGTATAAACAGAATTATTTATGGTGGTGTCTCCTTTAACATAAATGCTATCACGAATATTTTTAATGGTTTCATTACCAGATGTATCTTTATCGTACCACTGATACACCCAATAAGATCCGGACGTAGTTATGAGGCCTGCACTTGGTGCTATGATTTCTACAGGAGAATCATCATCCTTACACGATTGTAAAAAAAGAAATGTAAATAGGGTGATGATCAAGATTTTTTTTTTGAGGTTAGTTCGATTAAAGTTTATATTTTATGAACGCCAGGTATAAATTTTTATTGTTTGTCTTCCAGTTTCTTTCATCCATCATCATCCACAAAAAAGCCCGAGTAGTTTAAATCACTCAGGCTTTTCTCACTCTTTACTGTAGTTAGTTTTTAATAACCTTAGTTCTTACTACCGAGTCATTTACTTTAAATTCTACGAAGTATATACCATTGGTAAGTGTAGCAATATCCAGCGTGCCCTTTATCTCATTGGAACCTTTTATAGAGGAAGTAGTATAAAGTGTCTTACCTGCAATATCTATAATAGACACATGCATTACCCCAACTAGGGGATTGTCTATAGTATAATAAAGCAGCCCAGAGGATGGATTAGGATATAGAGTCATGTTTTTCCAAAGTGCTAAGTCTGCTATCCCATTTACTTTTTTCGGAACCTTCACATTTATCGTAATACTACTATCTACATCGCCACAGTCATTAGTAGCGGTGAGCACTATAGTGTAGTCTGCGGAGTCAGTATAGATGTGATACGTATCTTCATCTGTAGAAGTAGCTCCATCTCCAAAGCTCCATAAATAGCTCGTTGCTAGTTGTGACTTATTAGTAAACACTACAGAGTCTTTGAAATCTCTGTAGCTAAATGCTGCAATAGGAAGTGGATCTACAGAAACCGTAATATCTTCAAAATCTTCGCATCCTTCTGCTGAGCGAATCACTACGTTGTATTTAGTCTCAGTAAGTGGTGACACTGCATTTTCTTGTGTTAGTACTCCATTGCTCCATTCGTACGTATCTCCACCGTAGGCTTTCATGGTTAGCTCCGTGCCTTCACATATAGTAGTATCAGCATCTATACTTCCTGTAGGATTTAAAAATCTGCTAACCAACACGGTGTCATAAGACTTACATCCATTGGCATTGCTAGCGATAAGAGACAATGTCTTAGCAACTAACATTTGAAATTTCACACTATCGGCTACAGATCCATCGCTCCATAAGTACGTATCAGCAGTGCCTTCTGGTTTTATAGTTATGAATTTTGTAAAACACGCCCCGGTATCATTCATAGGAGTGAGTTGTGGGGATTCTACTGCAGTAACTAGTACGGAGTCAGAAGCAATACATCCAAAGGAGTTGGTTCCCGTAACGTACTTGTAACCGGTAGTGGTCACATCAAAAGTATACGAAGCCGTATTGGGTCCATTTAACCAAGCGTATGTGTTAGCATCATCTGCAGAGATAGTGATAGGCAGACCGCGGCAGGCTGTGGTATCAGCAGATACCGTGATAGTTGCTTCGTTTAATGTAACCTCAGTATTAAAGGATTTTGAACATCCATTAGAGCTATCTACCAAAACGTTATAAACAGAGGTAGCAGTAGGAGTTACGGTCCAGTCTGAGTCAGTAGGACCATTGATCCATCTGTAGCTGGTACCACCTGCAGCCTCTAGAGTTATAGAGTTTCCTGCACAGATAGAGGTATCTGGAGTAACAGTAGCTGTAGGCGATTTCTTGACAAATATGATGAGACTATCTGTGGCTGTAAGACCACATCCAAAATCGGCTACCACAGTGATTTCCGTAGCTGTGGATAGTCTAAAGAATGTATTCTGACTCGTAGGAGAAAGTGCTAACGAGGCAGGTGACCAAGAATAATCGGCTATTTTATCTCCGGATACAAGTACCTGAGAGAGTTCGCACACCGTATCCTTACTAGCAGTAATATTAACTTCTCTGTAGGTGTCATATGGGCCTACGTTGACACGCAGTCCAAGAACTGCCTTTTCTAGTGTTGTCACTGCTATGCTGTCTACAGCTGTCCAGCCAGCCCCTCCATCATAGTACACTGTATAAGCGAATGTATTTATGTTTGTAAAGCCTAATTGGAGATTGTTGGTGGTAAGTTGTTCAACGCTAGCAAAATAATCGCCAGAAGTGACAATAGCAGGACACTCCAACATAGCTGTATACCAGTTTTGACCTGCAATAATGCTAACCGTTTTCGTAGTTTGTATAATGCTACCAGGAATATTGCCATTCCAGTTGTGTATGTGTGCTTTACACGAATCTCCAATAGTGGGATTATCAAGGTAAAAAGTAATAGACGTAATGGTGTCAGCGACCTTTAGGCTAAATCGTTGACCTATATAGCCACTGCCACCAGTAAAGCCAAGTCCGTTGGCAGGAGTTGCTTTTTCTCTAGCAAAGACGGTATCCGTTATTTCAAATGAGTTTGTACCGTCATTATTTGCAGTATTGGCATCCGTTTCTGAGATATCAGTTTCATAGTCAAAGGCGTATGAACCTACTGCCGTGGGCATAAAACCTAAAGTAGATAAACTACTATCGGCAGCCCCTGCCTGAATAGAATCAAATTTTAAGGTGTCTTGAAATGCAGTACTATAGCTTATTGCTACGGCCACGTCTGTGATAGTCCCGGTGCCGTTATTTACTACTCTTCCACCAAACTTAAAGGTGTCGCAATGGTGAAGCGGCGTCATAGTATACTCTCCATTGACTCTGTACACGGAGTCTAGATCAGCATCATATGTAGTCTGAGCTTGAACTGAAGGGGAAAGCGAAGTAAATAGAAAGAAAGCAATTAGGATGAAAGATAGATTTTTTTTCATTTGATGATATTAATTGATGGTTATAAAAATATCATTTTATTGTCACAATAGCAAATGCTATAGTATGATTACTTTCGCCGAATGAAATGGTTCAAATTTTTAGGAGTGTTTATGCTCTTCATAGGTGCTGGTTATTTTGGGATGATATGGATGGCCCCAGAAGAAGTAAGTGTGCAAGTAAATGAAGATATTAATGCTCCTATTTCTCAGGTTTTTGTAGCAGCTACGGACTATCAGACTTTCCCTAAATGGATTAATGGTGTACAGGCAGCTAAGCAACTAGCAGGAGATGGAGCTGAGGTAGGTAGTGAGTATGAACTCAATTATAAAGGAGAAGGCAAAATGGTAATGAACCACAAGGTCACAGCACTAGAAGCCAATAGTTTATATGCCTATGTGGGCACAGTAGTAGATTTTATGCAAGTAAATTCTAGTACTGCATTCGAATCCCTAGATAGCACACACACACGAGTAAAAACTACCCTTACACTTAAGCCACTTAGCAATCGCATGAAAATGTTTATGTATGCAGATGAAACGCACAAGAAAAATGCAGCTTCTAATCTTACTGAACTCAAAGAGTTTATAGAAAAATAGACATAATTTGTTTTATGAGCTAGGCGATTTTTTCCCAAGCTTTATGCCCTTGTCGCTGAGAGATAAGTTGCTGCATACTTGTATGATTTTCTAGTTCAGGGTCTGCTTCCAACATTTCTATGACTGCTTTTCGAGCTACTTCTGCTATATGTGCATCTGTACCTAGTGAGGCTAGTTTCAACTGGTCTAAACCGCTTTGCCTAGTGCCAGCTATGTCCCCAAAACCTCTAAGTTGCATGTCGATTTCACTTAGCTCAAAACCACTACTCGAGTTCACCATAGCTTTTAGCCTAGTTTGTGCGTTTTCGCTCAGCTTTTTGCTACTAAGTAAGATGCAGTAACTCTGCTCAGCACCACGGCCTACTCGGCCACGTAGCTGGTGCAGCTGCGAAAGCCCAAATTTTTCGGAACTTTCTATTATCATAATGCTCGCATTGGGCACATTGATTCCCACTTCTATTACGGTAGTACTTACTAGAATGTTTGTTTTGCCATCGGCGAAATCCTTCATCTTAGCTTCCTTATCGGCAGGTTTCATTTTACCGTGTAGCATTTCTACCTGATACTCTGGTCTAGGAAAAAAATCTAGCAACTGATCGTAACCCGTATTTAAGTCTTTGTAGTGCAGTGTTTCACTTTCTTCTATAAGTGGATAGACTATATACGCTTGTCGTCCTCTGGCTATTTCTTCTTTTACAAATGTCCATACCTTTTCTCTGGCAAACCCAAATCTGTGAGCCGTTTTTATCTCTTTTCTGCCAGCAGGCATCTCATCTATTACACTATAATCTAAGTCGCCATATACACTCATAGCCAAGGTTCTAGGTATAGGAGTAGCAGTCATTACGAGTACATGCGGATTTAGTTTTCCCTTATCCATGAGCTTAGCACGCTGTGCTACCCCAAAGCGGTGCTGCTCATCGATGATGGTGAGGCCAAGGTTTTTGAATTTTACCACATCCTCTATGAGTGCATGTGTTCCTATCAAAAGTTTAATGTCGCCATTTTCTAATTTTTCATGTAGCACTCTGCGTTCTTTGGTTTTAGAAGAACCTGTGAGTATACCTATCTCTATGCCTATTTTGTCTGCTAGTTCTTTCAACCCTATATAATGCTGTATAGCTAGTATTTCTGTAGGTGCCATTAGACTTGCTTGGTAGCCATTGTCTACAGCCATTAGTACAGATAAGAATGCCACTATTGTTTTGCCACTTCCTACATCCCCTTGCAGGAGCCTATTCATTTGCTTAGTAGAGCATAAGTCGATTTTTATCTCGGAGAGTACTCGCTCCTGAGCACCTGTTAGTTGAAAAGGTAGATGTTTAGTCGCAAACTCCTCGAACAAAGCATTATGGGAACCAAAGAGAATACCATCTGCTGCATCTCCTCGTTTTATTTTTTGTTTTATAAAAGGCAATTGCAAGAAGAATAGTTCTTCGAACTTAAGTCTGTATTGAGCTGCATCTACATGTCTTGGAGTAGGTGGCATATGGATAAACTGAAATGCCTTTCTTCTCGGAATCAGTTTGTACTTTTCGCACATTTCAGCAGAGAATATTTCGGGAATATCCAGTTTCTCATCAGATAATACCGTTTGCATCATCTGGCGAATAGCCTTGCTTTCTACTCGGCGGTTTTTCATCTGCTCAGTAGTGTGGTATACGCCTTCTAGCGATGCTGCTTTTTGTCTATTAGCTACTGTGTCTATTTCTGGATGTGTTATGTTTACTGTGCCTTTGTAGAAATTTGGCTTGCCAAACACCACTATTTCTTCCCCTATTTTGAGTACCCCTTTTATGAACTTTACGCTTTTAAACCAAAGTAAATCTATGACACTTTCGCCATCCGTAAACTGGGCAACAAGTCTAGTCTTTAGTCGTGGTCCTATTTCTTCTATATGGGTTACTTTACCTTTGAGTTGTATGAAACTAGTGTCGTGCTCTATCTCAACTATCTTATAAAATTTAGATCTGTCTACATATCTAAAAGGGTACTGCTCTAGCAAATCGCCAAAAGTAAATACGCCTAATTCTTTATTCAGCATCTCGGCACGTACTCCGCCTACACCTTTCAAAAATTTTATGTCACTAGATAGAAAAGAAGTCATGTCTTAAAATAGTTTCCAATTAATGCTCCTATCTCCATCATCCACGCTATGCCCATATGTACTATAATACCGCCGAGTATAGACTTGCTGTAGTAGGCTATAATGCCGAGTAGTGTACTACCAAAGAATGAACTGATAAGCTCGCCAGCTGGCTTACCCCAGTGTATGGTTACATAAAACATAGCCATAGGTAGAATACTTTTTGGGCCTAGTATGCCAACAAAAGCAAGGATTAAAAACCCTCTGAAGAAAAACTCAACGCTTATAAAATCGAGGCCGTAGAACAGTTCGTAGATGCCGTAGTAGATCCAGTGAGCACTGTTTTGCATGCTTAGCGAATCAAATTTTACTCCTCTTGGGTACGCTCCTAGAAAATCACCTTGCGTACTTGCCAAAATAATTAGCGGAAGCATAATGAGTAGCATGACGAAGTAGGGCCGAGTGCTATATCCTTTGAGTGAGAAACCGTATAGGTTTTGTTTTTTTCTATCTACAAAAAACCAGTAAAGTGTAATCGGGATTAGCACAAGACTAGAACGAAGAATAGTGCCAATAACTGACCACAGCCATCTCGGGTGCTCAAACTGCTGCATAGCCTCGTAGAAAGGTTCTAGTATAAGGTGAGAGCAAGCACGAAGCGTAAAAGCTAGTAGGGCAAATAGTATTAATCCCCAAAACTTAGCCGACTGCCAGTAGCTCCAGTCCTTAGTGAACAGGGAAGAAGATAGATACCCTAGAAGTAGCGGAGTAGCATACAGTATAAAGATAAAAATAGAATAACTCCCTTCCCAAGTGTGAATCTGTTTGTAGTCTTTTAGTATGGTAGTGCCATAGTTAAAAAAAGCAAATCCAACCATAAAACACAAGGCGAAAATGAATTCTCCAAGATGGAAGTGTTCCTCTTTATAGGCTCTTAAGTAATTGAGTATCTGTTTCACGATAAGCTAATGGCAGACAATATTAAAACAAAGAAATGTAAGGGAGGCATGGCTTTCTCAAATTTGAATAAAATAGGTTTACATTTGGCAAAACAGAGTCTAAATCTAAAGAGCTAAAAAATGATACAAATTCTAGCCATGCTTATTCAAATAGTGGTCGTAGTTATCCTTGGTGGAGTCACTTTGCTGTTTTTATTAAGATGTTTGAAAAATAGAAAAAATAAAAGAAAACGAAATGTGAATGCCTTCTGGACATTTGTATTTGGACTTTTATCTTTTGCTATTGGTAGTTATAGTATGACAAGTCAAGAGTCAGATAATAGAGAAGAGTTAGTTCCAGTATTTACAAGGCAATTTGGATTTAGCCCACCACAAACAGTAGAGGGAATTAAAGCTAAACGATTTGCACTATACGATGCCGAAGCCGAGTGGATTGCTTTTACTTATGATGCTAAGGTGTTTGATAGAATTTTAGGAGAGGATACACTGCTTCTGAAAATACTTCCTTACACAAGAAAAAGTTCTCATATCATTGAGAGTATAGATAATACTAACGGGCCGGATTGGATAGAACTTCCAGATCACGAGTCTACCGAAATCTATTTCAAAGAAGACTACCTGGACCACATTCAAAGTGATTTTTGTCTTTGGGTAAATCAAGATAGAACATTTATATTTATACAGACTTCTAATCACGATTGATGAAACTTATTTTTATAATCATAACGATTATATCTATTCTCTGTTTCTTAATCGGAATATTTAATATGCTTCGCTTTTCTTGGAGACTTACTTGTATGAAAACGGATATACCTTTATTGAAAAGAGGATTGATGTATATGGGTGGTAAATTGAAGGACCAACTATTGGATAGATATTGGAAGAGTTTTGTTGTTTGGATTATCCTCTTTGTAGTGCTGCTCTTTGTGTCAGTATTGTATTTTGAGAGCACTACAATTTGCTCACTACCAACCTCCTAAAAAGTTATCCCTTTTTGCTGTGTAAAACACAAATAAAAAAGGAGTTAATTGACCTTAAAAATCAATTATACTTGTGCTCAGTTGTAATGATGAAATCATTATCATTCACAAGTAAGTAGTAATAATTAGACCTTAGAAACATGCCAAGCTTTTCACACCTACACTGCCATAGTCAGTTTTCTTTATTAGACGGAGCATCGCCTATAGATGACATGTTTGCCAAAGCAAAGGCAGACGGCATGCGGGCTGTTGCTCTTACAGACCACGGCAACATGTATGGGGCATTCAAGTTTGTAAACTCAGGTGAGCGACATGGAGTGAAACCCATAGTAGGTTGTGAGTTTTATATGGTGGAAGACAGGTTTAGACGCTCATTCGTAGGAGATAGTAAAGATAAAAGGTACCACCAACTAATCTTAGCCAAAAACCAAAAAGGGTACGAAAACCTATCACTTCTTTGTTCTCTAGGCTACATAGACGGCCTATATGGTAAGTTTCCGCGTATAGACAAAGAGCTACTAAAAAAACACAGCGAAGGACTTATAGCTACGTCTTGCTGCATAGGGGCAGAGATTCCGCAGGCCATTTTATTCAAAGGAGAAGCGGAAGCCGAAACGCTAATAAAGGAGTACATTCAGATATTTGGAGAGGATTTTTATATAGAGCTACAGCGTCACGGTATAGAGAATATAGATGACACGGGCAT
>Ga0307993_1000277_pt1 | contig 17641 bp, 8 predicted proteins | sample EllFjometagen260_FD_203163 | JGI IMG/M metagenome (GOLD analysis project Ga0307993, IMG submission 203163) | Marine microbial communities from Ellis Fjord, Antarctic Ocean - #260 | ecosystem: Environmental > Aquatic > Marine > Unclassified | place: Southern Ocean | collected 2014-11-02 | reverse complement strand
AGTATATGATCAAATTTTAGGAACTAACATTAGAAGACCTTTCTTACACGTAAGATATAGAGCGTCTGCATCTGATGATAGACGTATGAAATCTTGGTTAACTGGTTCTGCTGGAGGAGCAACAACATCTACTTTAGACGCAATGGAAGTAAACTTCCTATCTGAAAGATGTTTAGTAACTCAAGCTGCTAACAACTTTGTATTATTCAAAGGAATCTAAAAGATTCAAAATTAATGTAGTAATTACCCTCGTTTAAACTACGGGGGTAACTATTACCTTTATGTGACATTAGCTAGTATATATTATAGTAACAGGCTATTGTCATTAAATAAACATTTATATTATATCATATTATGGCTACAAAAGCACAAGCTAAAAAAGTTGAGGTAGCGCCTCAAGTTAAAGCACAACCTGTTAAGGCTGCTCAGCCAAGTAAACCAACTTGGGAAATTAAAGATAGAATTTATTATTTAAGAGGCAACAAAAGCCCTCTTACTCTAACAATACCGTGTCGTCACACTAGAAAGCATCCGTTATTATATTTTGACAAAATCACTGGTGTACAAAGAGAAATAAGATACGCTACTAATCAATCATCTCCGTTAGTAGACGAGCAAAAAGGAGAATGTACATTAGGTCACATACAGTTTGCTGATGGTGATTTAAGAGTGCCAAAAGAAATGCAAAACCTGCAAAAACTACTTTCAATATACCATCCTTTAAAAGGAAGAATATTTGAAGAGTTTAGTGCTGCTGAAGAAGCTGAAGATGACTTAGATGTATTAGATCTTCAAATCGATGCTTTACTATCTGCTAGAGAAATGGAGATAGATCAAGCTGAAGCTATCATGAGAGTAGAACTAGGATCAGGAGTTAGTAATATGAGTTCTAAGGAACTTAAAAGAGATTTACTATTGTTTGCTAAGAACAACCCAATACTATTCTTAGATCTAGCTAATGATGAAAACGTTCAACTTAGAAATGTAGCTATTAGAGCTTCGGAATCTGGTATTATAGTATTGTCTCAGGATCAAAGAACATTCACTTGGGCTTCAACTGGAAGAAAATTAATGACAGTTCCTTTCGATGAGAATCCTTACTCTGCAATGGCTGCTTACTTTAAAACCGATGAAGGTGTAGAAGTTTTTAGGTCAGTGGAGAAAAACTTGAAATAACATGTAATATTAATATAGGGCTCGTTTAATCGGGCCCATATTATAATAAATAAAAAAAATGGCAATAAACGTAGATACAGTATATAAAACTGTCTTGTTAATACTAAACAAAGAACAGCGTGGCTATATGACACCACCTGAATTTAACAGGATAGCTACTCAGGTTCAGTTAGATATATTCGAACAATATTTCGAGGATTTAAACCAACAACTACGAGTGCCACAAGCAGACGTTGACTATGCTGATAGACAAATGGCTATAGATGAAAAAATATCTATATTTAAAACTACAGGCAATGCAACGCTTAATACAACAATAGCAAATAATCCTTACTGGGATTTACCAACAGTTGATTTATACGGTACTCAAATCGTTTATAATCAGCTATCACCGTTAACAATCGGTCAAGCTGGTTTCTATAAATTAGGAACTGTAACGTACCAACCTACAGTTGGACTACCTACAGAACTTCAAAGACTTCCTAGAAACGAGTTTTACAATATACAAAAATCAAACCTTACAGCATCTACGCTAGCATTTCCTACATATTTGTACGAAAATAATAAATTATTTATAAGACCTACTACTATAGCTACTAATACTATATCTGTAGATTTCTTAAGAAAGCCACTAAATGTTCAATGGGCTTTTACGCTTGGACCTGGAAACAGCTATATATTCAATAGCGCAGCGACGGGCGGCTCAGTTAATTTTGAGTTATCTTCTACAGAACAAACAAGTGTTATATTAAAAGTATTACTTTACGCTGGTATAGTTATAAGAGATCCTCAAATTGTTCAAGCAGCATCACAACAAATACAACAAGAAGAAATAAATCAAAAAAGCTAATAAATGGGACTTATAACAGAAACTAATGAACAGTATTATGCAGGTTCTCAAAAATTCCTAGCAGCAACAGCTTTAGGTGGGCAAGCTTTTACAACCACTTTCGATACTGAATTGGTTTTCGGGGGTGCAATTGCGTGGAATCCATTAGACACAAACTACGCTTTAAATAATTTTAAACTATATACAGCGGCGCCAGGTGTTTTAACTTATACAGAGTATATTAATGCTTTTACTGTTGTAGGTGATACTATAACTATAACAGCTGCAGTCGCTTTAAACACAAGTGTAGTTGTTCAATTAAAAAGACTAGACGGAGGTAACTATGGAAATAGAGATGCTGTCGGAGAAGCTGTTGAAGAAAACTATGATAGTTATGCTTATACTGCTTTATCTGAAATAATAAATAATTTTATAATAGCTTACGTTGGTAACGGAAAACTTATACCTAGTGCAAAGAGAACAGATATAATATTCCATGCTAAAAGAGCTATGCAGGAATTTAGCTATGACACTCTGCAAAGCACTAAGTCTCAAGAGTTAAACGTACCTCCTAGTTTGAGTGTTGTTATACCTCAAGATTATGTTAACTATGTTAAAGCTTCTTGGATAGATGCTTTAGGTGTTAAAAGACCTATATATCCTGCAAATAACTTAACTATTAATCCTGGAGCAATGCCTTTGCAAGACAGTGTTGGAGTTCCAACTCAAGACAACTTTGGTGAAAACTTAGAGGGAACATCGATAACAGAAGCTAGATGGGCTTCCGCTAATGATAACATAGTAAATGGTAATTTAACACCTCAACTATATAATGATCAATTCGATTCTCTTAGGTGGGAAGAATTTGGCATGGGTTACGGTCAGCGTTACGGTATGGATCCTCAATATGCGCAAACAAATGGATGGTTTACTATAAATCATAGAGAAGGCAAAATGTCTTTTTCAAGTAATCTAGCTGGCGCATTAATCATACTGGAATATATATCAGACGGCTTAGCTTATGACTTAGACACTAAAGTTCCTAAGATGGCCGAAGATGCTATGTATGCTTATATTAGTCATGCAGTAATTGCGTCAAGAATAAACCAACCAGAGTACGTTGTTAATAGATTAAAAAGAGAAAAAAGTGCTAAGCTTAGAAACGCTAAAATAAGATTATCTAACATAAAACTTGATCAGATAGTTCAAGTGATGAGAGGTAAATCTAAATGGATAAAATCATAAATTAAATGGCTGAAGTTAAAAACGCATTCATTAAATCCAAGATGAATAAAGATCTTGATGATCGATTATTACCTAATGGAGAATATCGAGACGCTTTAAATGTACAGGTTAGTAAATCCGAATCATCCGACGTTGGTGCTTTAGAAAATGTTTTAGGTAACTCAGTTGCTTTTGATTTTGGAGCAGCGGTGAGTGTTACGGATATTAAATGTATTGGCTTTTTTGTAGATGAATTTAATAACGATATATATTCTTTTTTCACAGATAATACAGATAATTCAAGTGAAAGCACCGTAATTTACAATACCTCAGCTAACAACTTTGTATTTAAGCACAATACAATCACTGGTGACACTAGAGCGCTTGTTAGAGGCGCTTTCTTGAATTTCTCAACAACTAGTCCGATAATAGGTGTTAACCTCTTAGAAGAGTTGTTATTCTTTACAGATAGTAGGAATCAACCTAGAAAAATAAACGTAAAACTAGCAAACCCTAATGCTAACAATTTTGCTCCAACTTATTACGTAAGTGAAGATCAAATATCAGTAGCTAAATATAATCCTTATGAATGTATAAGAGTTGTAAAACCAAGCGAGCAGGCAGGGGCTGTTGTCCTTGCTACTACTTTAACCGCATCTTCTAATACAAACATATTAGCAGTAACTTCAAACACTGGTATTCAAATTGGAAATGGAGTAATTGGGACAGGTGTTAAAGCCGGTACCGTAGTAGAGAGTATAAACAGTAATTATATAACCGTTTCTAAAATACAAGACTTAGCCTCTGGAGCTAACATTAGTTTTGTTGGCTTAGAGACTTCAATGTACGATGTGTCTACCGCACTTCTACCTAATGGTTCAGCTAACCCATATTATGACGCTAGTTTTGGCGGTGATCCTGATTTTCTAGAAGATAAGTTTATTAGGTTTAGCTATAGGTTTCAGTTTGATGATGGTGAAAACTCTATATTTGCACCTTTTACCCAACCATGTTTTATCCCAAAACAAGATGGATACTTTATAGGTGATGATGAAAAACAAGCTTTTTCTAGTACCGTGGTGGGTTTCATGGAGAATAAAGTTACAAAAATACAACTTCAAATACCTCTTCCTGCTAATGCAACTGATTTAGCTGGAAATACTTCTACTTTTAAAATAACCGCTATTGATATACTATATAAAGAATCTGACGGCTTAGCTGTCCAGGTCGCAGAAACTATACAAGTAGATGATGCTTTTAGCACTACAACTGGAGCGAATAATATATATGAATACACTTACGAATCTACAAAACCTTTTAAAACACTTCCTTCTAAGGAATTAATAAGAGTTTATGATAAAATTCCAGTAAGAGCTTTTTCTCAAGAAGTAATAAGTAATAGAATTGTTTATGGCAATTTTCAAGACAAACATACACCGCCGGCTGCTTTAGACTATCAAGTTGCTGTCTCTGACAAATATGTTAAAAGTTCGCCTTTTAGCAATAAGACTATTGTAGAATACCCTAACTCAACAGTTAAACAAAATAGAAATTACCAAGTAGGTATAGTTTTATCTGATAAATTTGGAAGACAATCGTCTACTATACTATCAAATAATACAAGCGCTTTAACCGCTTCCGGTTTCGGTGCTTCAACTGTGTTTTCTCCATATCAAACAACTTCAGACACGGCTCCAGCAAGCTGGACCGGTGAGTCTTTAAAAATACTTTTTAATGCGGTTGTACCTGATACTAAAAACTTATTGACTGGAGCTCCTGGTTTATACAACGGTGATGCTACTAGTGCTAATTATAATCCTTTAGGATGGTATTCGTACAAGGTAGTTGTTCAGCAAAAAGAACAAGATTACTACAATGTCTATAATGCGGGAGCTATGAAAGGTAATCCTCAGGATGTTACGCAAAACTTAAACACTTCATATATTACATTGATAAATGATAATATAAATAAAGTTCCTAGAGATTTATCTGAAGTTGGACCATTGCAAAAACAATTTAGATCATCAGTTAGATTAATTGGTAGAGTAGAGAATACGCAGTATGCAACTGTAGCTGTAGGTAACCAACAGTTTTATCCTGGGAGATTAACAGATACAACTTCTTCTATTGAAGACTTACGTAGTCTTTTCGATGTCGACGAGCAAACATTTAACCAAAACAAACCAATAACTGACAACGACAATCCGTTTTTTCCTTTTTATAAAGCAGAATCGGATCCTTTAGTAGCTCAGATAACAACAACTCAACCTTTTGGCTTAATTAACTTTGAGACAAGTGCGCCAAATGGGACTTTTGAAGCTATAGAAAACTTAACTATATTTGAAACAGAGCCTGATCTTTCTAGATTAGATTTCTATTTTGAAACATCGACAAGTGGATTAATATCTGAGTTAAATGTTGCGGTGGCTACAGATACTGGAGGCGCCTTTGGCATTGGCAATTTTGCTTTAAATCAAACAGAAGCTACTGGTTTAGGTGCTTTTGTTGCTACTAATTTCTATCCTACTGATATAACAGTTTCACCTATAAATAACACGACAATGACGTTAACCTCGGTAGTAGATGGAGCCGGTGTTAACAGAACAAGTGAATGGGGTTTAAATACGTTTTTAAACGGAGCAAGATATGAGTATACTCTTGTAACTGCTGCCTATCAATATTATGGACCTGGAGCTAACACTAACGAATCCTATACATTCACATTTGCTGCAACAGATAACACAGACCCCGCAGCTCCTATTACTAACAACGTAACTACAACTGGACAACTTGGAAACATAAGTCCAACAATAACAACTACCGGCGGTACAACTCAATCAATAATTGTAATTAGCGGTACAACAGGGGTTATTAGTACTCAAACAGCAGTCAATGGATCAAATCTTTCAGGAGGATCTTCAACGGATAATCTTACCTGGGCTAAAGTTACAGGGGCAAACAATTTTACCATAACTTCCGCTGGGGTTTTATCAAATTCATCAGCTACTGCTGCTGGAGTCTATATAGTTACCATAAGAGTTACAGATGCGGGAGGAGCATCACAAGTTGCTACTTTAACAATAACTATAGGAAACGCACCTGTACCAAATCGTTTTAAAACTACTACTGGATCACTTGTTGACGGGGAAACAATTATTTATTATTTTACTGATCCTTCTAGCGGAAATGGTTTCAATAATCTAGATGGTCTTAATAATGTAAACATGACAGCTGGTGGCGTTTTATACAATAACAACACAGCAAATACTCCAACCTCTACATTACAAAATACCCAAGCATATATTTACACTCCCCCTTCCTACCCTTCTAATAAATATTTAACTAAAAAACAATATAAAGGAGATTGGTTTGTAGGTGGAAATGATGCAGCTTTTTATGTAGCTGTACAGACAGAGAACTTTGTAGGAACATCCACTACCTCTACACCATTCGCTATTGAATGGAGGAATAAATCAGCCACAGATAGTGATTGGCAACCGGCTTACGATATAAATGGTCAATTGGTTAATATGGGTCAGGAGTTGGACATTGTTAGACTGCCATCAGCTGGTAGTACTTTTCAAGACATAAGACATAACTCAAGCGGCGAGCTTACTACAATTCAACTCTTAGCTTCATTACCTGAGTTCGATGGGCCTCAGACTGATTTTCAATTGCAAACTACAAAAGGTAGTTCCGGAAGCAGTAACATTAGCTATAGGATATTTGCTTTTAATGGAAAACAAGCCAATGGAAGCTTAACAGATGGAGAATACAGAATAACACTTGGTAATTTTTCAGGCTCTCAATCTTGCTATCCAGCACCAAGCGGATGCAGTATTTCTACTTCCGGTAAATATCAAAAAATGAATATAGGTGATGCTAGCTACGGCGGTGCAAACGTTGCTGGTGCTTATGAGTATTCAGTTACATCTGCAAACTCTAACGCTACTTGTAGTTCTACTGGTTACACTACATACTACGCTAGAGAGTGGATTACTAAATATGTTACTCAGCTTTATACCGACATAGCCATGACCACTAAGCCTACAAGTTTTACCAACACGTATACACGTAGGTTTAAAAGAACAGGTGTAAACCAAGAAGGAACCGTAGACGGTGCTTACTTAGCACCATTCGATGTAAATGGTTTTAGAGATCCTACTAATCCTTTAAACGCATCTGTAGGATGTTTGTCTCAGACGTTGTAATTAAACCTGTAAATAAGTAATAATAAAAACATGGGAGCAATAATAGAAGTAAGTTACTTTAACGCTTTTCTTTTAAAGAAAACAGTAGACACAACACCAACTCCAGACGTGCCTGTATGGAATGGTTCGTTCGGTGTTCCGACCGGGGTAGCAGGTTCAACTCCTGTTGCTAACGTCGCTCCTTCAACTGATGGCACTAGCTGGGCTATAGAAGAGGCTAGAATAAGAGGTGGTTATAATAATACAAATATAGATTACGGTGTAAAGGCTTACTTAGTTGAAGATAATCCTAATGCTTCTTTTAGAATTAATGCGCTAATATACTCTGGCATATACAATTCTAGAACAGGTATAAATAATACAAATGTATTTTCAGTAGGTGAAGATATAACAAAGTCCGTTGACCCTGCCAATGGCTCTATACAGAAACTATATGCTGAAGATACAAACTTAGTTATATTTCAAGAATCTAAAGTAAGTAGAGCTTTAATAGATAAAGACGCTATATATTCAGCTGAAGGCGGAGGTACAGTTACTTCTTCTAATCTAGTTATAGGTGCAATACAACCTTATGCAGGTGAATTTGGCATTAGTAGAAATCCAGAAAGTTTTGCAACTTATGGTTATAGAAAATATTTTACCGATAAAAATAGAAATTCTGTTTTAAGGTTATCTATGGACGGCATAACAGAAATATCTAGTTACGGTATGACTGATTACTTTAGAGATCAACTAGGCGCTTTAGATGGTACATTTGGTAAAGGTAAAGCTATTGGAGGTTACGACATATATACTAAACAGTATGTATTATCATTACAACAAAGTGAGCAAACTATAGCAAATCCACCAGTTGCCAATCCAGATCCACAGTCAGTGAATTTATCGTTTGACGAAAGAGTATTAGGTTTTCCTAGTTTTTTTTCTTATCAACCTGATCAAATACTAAGTATTCAAAGCAACTACTACACATTTAAAGGTAATAAACTTTATAAACATTACGATTCAGCAGTTGCTAGAAACAACTTCTATGGAGTTCAGTATGATTCATCTATACAATTCGTATTTAACCCTTCACCTAGTTTATCTAAGGTCTTTAAAACAGTTAACTATGAAGGATCTAACGGTTGGGAGATACCATCTTTCAATGCAAATAGGTCTTTTGAATTAAGAGATACTATATCACCTATACTAAGTTATAACAATGGAGCTTACGTAGGAGATTTTGGTTATACGTATTACGCCGGGTTTGATAAAAAAGAAGGTAAGTACATGACTAATCTGGTTAATGCTAGTGCAGCTACCGAGGGAGAAGTTGTATTTGGTAATTCTATGACAGGTGTAAAAGGTTATATTGCTACTGTGACTATAAAGTCAGATACAACTAGTAGAACAGGACCAATGGAATTGTTCGCTGTATCTTCAAACTACGTCGAATCAGCATACTAAATATAATTAAATGGAATTAAGTAAAAGAAGACTGCAACATGATGACTACGAAACATTAGTAAAATGGTGGGAGTCTTGGCCAGATTGGGCACCATTAGCTAGAAACTTATTACCGGAAAACGGCACAGGCGGCATTATGATCGAAAGAAATGGCACACCTATTGTAGCTGGCTTTTTATACGGCACAAACTCAAAGATAGCTTGGATGGAATGGATTGTAGGAAATCCAGAAGAAATAAATAAATCAGAAGCTATAGAACTACTAATATCCTCACTAGAAGAGTGGGCTGTAGAAGGTGGTTTTGAAGTTATTTTAAGTATAGGTAGAAGCAAAAGCCTTATAAATAAACATAAAAAACTAGGGTACACGGTGGATGATAATCCATCTTACGAAATAATTAAAAAAATTTAGGAAATGGGAGTAATAACTGGTATAGTAGCTGGAGCTAGTCTTTTAGCCTCAGGAATTGGAGCGGCTACAGCAGCGAGTAAAGCAAAAAAAGACGCTAAGCACGCAAGGTCGGCTAAAGGAAGGGCTGAAGCCAAGATGGAGTCAATAAAAAACTCTAGGCAAGATATAGTTAATCCTTTTGCAGGTGTAACTGATTTATCTGGCATGGCAAAGGACTTGAGTGGAAACTTAAACAATCCTTTTGCTCAACTAGGTGTTGCTACTCAAGCAGCTGAGATTCAAATGGAACAAAGTGATATTGCTCTAGCAAACACTTTAGACACATTAAGAGCTACAGGTGCAAGTGCAGGTGGAGCAACGGCGTTAGCGCAAGCTGCTTTACAGAGTAAGAAAGGAGTTGCGGCCTCTATAGAGGGTCAAGAAGCTCAAAACGAAAAACTAAAAGCTCAAGGCGAACAACAGCTTAATCAACAAAAGATGTCTGAAGCTCAAAGGCTTCAAAATATAGCTATATCTGAAGGTCAAAGAGTGCAACAGAATGAAGCTGCTGGTAAACAGTTTGAATTTCAAGCGCAAGAGAACAGAACTAATGCAGATTTAGACGCCGCGCAAGGTAAGATAACACAAGAAAATCAAAACGTAGCACAAGCTAATCAAAACAGAGCATCAGCTAATGCAGGGTTTATGTCTGCGGTAGGTGGCATTGGCTCCAGTGTTTTAGGTTCTATTAAACCTGGAAGTTAATCGAAATAAACAATAAAATAAAACATGAGTTATAGAAACCCACAAGTAATAATTGATAGATCTGGAGAAATCTGGGGTCAAGCCATAGCTGGTTTTGGAAAAGACGTCGCTAGAGGAATAGATAATTATGCTGCTGCTAAAGAAAAAAACCAAGAAATTGCAAGGAAACAAAAACAAGCTAAGCAACTTACAGCTAATGGTGTTTCTCAAAAGTTTCTTGAAGGTATAGAACAAGTAGGTAGCGGTATTAAAGACCCAAGTATTTCTGAGCAATTCAAAGATACTGCTAAAATGATGGCTAATGTTGGAGAAGAGATAACTGTAAACGGTAAGTCTTTTAAAATAGGTGCTATTGAGGCTCAGACAGAGCTAAAAATGAATCCTAACCTAGATAAAGACACTAGAGACGCTTATAGTCAAATTGTAACAGATTTTAAAGGTTATCAAACAGGTATGGTTTCTAGCGCTGGTAATATAATATCTGGATTAGATGGCTTAGCTAATAGCACTACAGGTATGATTGGTAAAACTATGGACTATCAAGGACAGGGTTTTGAAAATACTCAAAGTCAAGTGGCTTCTTACTCTCTTCTAGGTAAGCAAATGGAAGGTGTTACAAGTAAGAAAGTACTAGGAAGAGTTAAAGGTGAAGATGGTAAGTATAGAAACATGTTAACTATAAACTCCTCTATAGATACAAAAAGCAAAACGTTTAAAGAGCTAGAAGCTGCAGGTTTAATAAGTAGAGATGATCTAACCTTTGAAGAAGGTAGCGATGTTGGTAGCTTTTCTTGGAAAAGAGATCTTGCTACTTGGGGTGAAGAAGGTGATTTAATAGTTGATGTAGCTCCAGAAGGAGATACTACAGAATCTTTAAGAATAGCTGGATTTACTGACGACAAAGGTAATGCCACTGGTTTAGGTTTTAATAAAAACGTAGTGTATTCTAGCAGAGTAGTTAAAGGCGGTGTGGAAAGAACTGCTGAAGAGCATTTTGATCCAGACGCTTTAAGAGATAATCCAGCATACGACGCAGAGTTGAAAGGTTCTGCTGTAGGTATATTAGCGCTTCCTCTAGATCAACAAATAAAATATATAAGTAATACACTTGGTTGGCCGACTATAAAGCAGTCTGAGTGGGCTAGTGCTACACCTGAAATGAAGGAGAGTTTTTTAATGGAGCAAAGGTTTGAGAAAGACTTACAGAAGCTAATGGGTGCTGGTGGTAAAAACCGTGTAAAAACTAGAGACGCTACCTCGTCGGACGTAGCTGCTTACAAAGCTGATGGTATTGAATTAGACTTGCTTAATGAAGACGGAACACCTACAAAAGTATATTATACTTCTAAAGGAAATCCTAGTGTTACTCCTTATAAAACAAGCGCTAGAGGTAATGAAGGTAAAAACTTTTACGATAAAGTTAGAAAAGATCCTATTGGAGAATGGGAGGCTAGAACAGGTGAAAAATTAAAAATGAAAAAAGTTAATGGTGATAACATTATAACTATCCCAGAAGGACCTTTAGATAGTGACGGAGTGCCAGAAACACCGAAAGAGATTTTCAACATGAGCATTCCTTCTCAAAGAAAAGATTTTTATAATCAACTGTTAAAAGTTTCTAATGTAGCTGGTGGTACTTCTCAGGCAGCAAAAGATTACAGAGCTCAATTTGAAGAAGCATTATCACAAGGAACAGCTAAGAAAACGAAGTCCAAAGGAGCTAGTCAATTTAACAAGTAATATAATAAAGCATGAACGAAGAAGCATTACAATATTCATACGATTTATTCAAGCAAGACGGGTATAACGGCAGCATTGAAGATTATAAGAAACTTATAAATGAAGATAAAGAGGCTTTAAACTATGCTTTCGATTTGTTTTCAAATGATGGATACAGCGGAGAGGTAGAAGAATTTAACACGCTTGTTGGTGTGGGAAAGCTAAACAACTCTGTGGATGTGAATCCAGAAACAGGGTTAGAAGTATTAGATACGGATTTAAAATCAAAGGATGGTTCTTCGGAATCACAAAAAATATTAACTAATGGAGGTATTGTTTCTATGTATGATCAATACATTAATGACAATAAAGACGAACCTACTGATTACAATGTTGATAACGTTGCTGGTCAATTTATAATCGATAAAGTAGCTGGTTTTACCTCTGGCGCAGCTGGTTTACTAGGTGGCGCTGCTGAAGGTGTTGAAATGATATTTGATGTTGGGGCTCAGAAAGCTATAGATGTTTGGAATTATTTTTCAGATGATGACTTTTCTAAACAAGAAAGAGAAGCTGTATCTGGAATTATTGAACAATCATTCACGCTTGATGACGCTTTAAATATAGCGGCAGCAGAAGCTGCTAAATTCAAGACGGTTAGAGATGATGCTGAAGGCATTGGTATACTAGGAGCTTTTCAAGAAGGTAGTTATTTAGAGGCTTTAGATAGAACTATATCTGGAGTATTCGAAGCTGCGCCCTCTGTTGTAGCTGCTTTATCTGGACCAATAGGTCTAGGTCTAATTGGAGCGTCTTCTACAGGTCAGCACTATGAGGAAAAATCTCAAATGGAGCCAGAAAGTAGAGGTTTAGCTATGATGGGTTTATCTGTTGTTCAAGGTGGTATAGAGTTAGCATCTGAATTAGTGACTAGAGGTATATTTAAAGGAGTTGGTAAAATAGCTGCTTTAGAAGGTAAAGCTTTGGTTAAGAGCACTGTAGGTAGATTGTCTACAGCTATGTTCTTTGAAGGCACGTCTGAAGTAGGATCTCAAGAAGTAAACAATGTTATTGATAAAATATACTCAGATGGCAAAATAGATAAATTCTATGACAAAGAAGGCAATTTTGATACTACAAACGTTTTAAACAGGGTTTTTGATACCTTCTTGATATCAGCTGCATTAGGTGGTGGTATACAAGGAGGAGTAGAGCTTACAGGTAGACAAAAAGCTTTACAAGCTGATAGAATGATGTCTCCTAACACTCAGATTCAAAACACAAAACTTCAAGGAGAAATCACTAGCCTAGAAGAAAAAAACAAAGGCGTTGACAACAGTCAAGTAAAAGATGAAATAACAAGAAAGAAGGCTCAATTAAGAAGAAAAAACAAAGTAAATTTTGATATTGTAGATAGTTTTAGTAAAGATGATAAAGTGGAGTATTTAAACATACTTGACCAACAGCTTGACCTTGAAGTAGAGGCTAAAAACGGAGACTTAAACGAGCAGCAGACTGAGCTTAATAAGAAACTGCACAAAGAAAATAATGGGAAACTAAATGAAATGTATGATGCTAAAGCTGGTGAGTTAGTTCAAGCTAGAAAAGCTAATACATTGTCATTCGCTGAAAGCGCTGAGAGCATCGGTATTAAATCAACTAAGCTTAATAGACGTGATTATGTTTCTAAGGTAGTAAAGGCTGTAGAAGCTCAGAAAAAAGCTATAGAAGAGGACAAAAGTTTATCACCTGAGCAAAAATCTAAAGCTATTGAAGGTTTACCTGATGGTACTCCAAGAAGTATAAGCGAAGGAAGTGGTGCTTTCTTTTTAGGAGGTGAATTTTTCATCAACGAAGAAATGCTTGATAAAATAGATCAATTAAATGTAGGTGCTCATGAAACTTTACACCCTATATTAAATAATATTATCGGTAATGCTAAAGAACAAGGCAAGTTAATAGAGAAATTTAAGAAAAACTTATCAAAAGAGCAGTTAGACTTAGTGGATCTTAAAATGAAAGATCGTGGGTATTCAGGTGAAAGTTACAACACTGAGTATTTAACAGTTTTCTCTGACGCTATAGCAGATAAAGACATTGGTTTTGAAGAAAACTTATTTACTAAAATAGGTGATTACTTAATGCCTTTGTTTAGAGCCGTAGGATTTAAAAAGATAAAATTTGAAAGCGGCAAGGATGTTTATAATTTCATGCGAGAATACAGTAAATCTGCAGAAAAAGGAGTTATAAGTAAAGACATAAAAGATGCAATACTTGAAAAGACTGACGGAAAAGGTGTAGGATCTATAGCACCTGTTACAAAATCAAAATCAACAGAAGGATTATCTATGTCTAAATCAGTTACAGAACTTAATACTGAGCTAGAAGATTTAATAGATAGAGAATTTGAGATGGATGAAGGAGACTTTGATGCTCAAAAATCTAACTTAGAATTAAAAATAAGACAAGCTAAAAAACCTAGTGTTAAAAAACAATCTTCAACAAAAGAAAAATCAGCTCCTAAAAAAGTATACGATAACGAAGGTTTAATAGAAACTATAAAATCAAAAGATCCTAAAATAACTGGAAAAGAAAAAGCTTTAGCTGAAGCTGATTTAACAGAATCATTCGATGCTTTAGCTTTAAAAGCTATAAAATACGACACAAGAAAAGGAGATTATGATAGAAACGAAATTAAAGACTATTTAAGAGAGTTTTTGCCTCGTGTACTTGAATCGTTTGATCCAAGTAAATCTAAGTTTTCTACTTGGGTTACAAACAATATGGCGCCTAAAGCTCAGCAAACTTACGAGAAGTTTAAAAAGATAGCTGATAAAAGTCTTGATGTAGAAGCTGGTGGAGTTGGATCTGTTAAAGAAATGTCAGGTGATGTTAATACATTATATGGAAGCGACAGTAAACCTAGTGATTTAAAAGATTCTACTCAAAAGATGATAAAAGCTACAAGCTTTGGCCCTATAAGTGATCCTTTGATACTAGAAGCTGTAGAAAAAGTAATAGATATAAAAGAAGGTGAAAGACCTAATTTCAAAAGTTTAAACAATAAATTCTTTGACAAAGTATCTGAGGCTATATTTGGTATAAGCGGTAAGAAAGCTAGAGGTAATGCTACATTAAAATACGATAAAAGCGGTGGGTCTTCAGAAGCTAATTCTCTGCAGAACGTATTCAAGAATGATAGTGATGTTAGAAAGTTTATAAAAACAATGCCAGATTACAATATAGCTACTAAAGAGACAGTTGTAAACGAGCAGGGTGAAACCATAGACGTGTCTAGAGATACTTACGGAAGATCAATAGGTATTAATCCTAAGGTTTTAGCAGTATTTTATGATAAAGTAGATGGCGCAATTCCTGGTATATCTAGTCCAAATGGAAGAAGTCTTGGCAAAACTACTCAGACAGATGTTTATAAATTAAAGTCTGAATTTACAGGCAATATATCACCTAGTTCTGTAGCTAAACTACAAAGCTTAATTGGAATAAACAAAGGTACTTTAAGTATACCTATCAAAGGTGAAGCTAGAACTGAGTTTGGAAGCATACTAACTGGATTGACTAAGATGTACATCGACAATGTAATCAATACTGTTGGTAGATCTAAGTTAGATACTAATCAAGCTAAAGCTGATCTAGGTGCTGGTAAATCTAGTTTAATGTTTAGTAAAAATATTAAAGAAGTAGTAAAAGAGCAAGAAATAATAAATAATCTTGGTTTACAACCTGGCAGCAATCATAATTCATTACTAGAAATACAATTCTCTAAGAAAGCTAGAGCTGAGTACGAGCGTGTTTTAAGAAAGAAAAGACCAGAGTTAAAAGACATACCTAAACAAGTTGAAAATTTATTTGAATGGGCTAATAATCTAAATATTCCAGAAAACAAAAAACCTAAGTACAAGAAATTAGCATTATATTACACAGCTAATGGTTATACTATATTTCCTGAAGATGGTTATAAAATAGAAGAGGTTATTAAATTGTCTGATAAAAATAAAATAGACCCGTATGCTTATGCAAATCCAGATGAGTTAATAAACAAGTTCACTGAAGAAGTTAAGACGTCAAAAGTAAATCCGGACAACATGCCAGAACTTACTAATAAGCAAGAATTTGGAGATGGTGTAACCGTGTATGACGTTGAAGATTCTAGAAAAGGCCAAAGAGCTGTTAGAAGTATAGTTGATAGCAATTGGGGTGAAAACGCTAATCCTTGGTGCTTAATAGCTAGAAAGGCTGGATCTGATAAAACAGATTTAAACGCAGCCTGGATTGAATGGAAAAGATATAATCGAAATGCCACTGGCTACGGTTATAAAATAGCTTTTCAAAAGGGTAAACTATTGTCTTTTAGAGATGGGGGCGCGGGAGATCCTGATGCTGTAGAAGTTGATGATGATGGCACTGAAATAGGTGATGAGGTTCAGTGGTGGGATAGATTTGATAAACCATCAGACAACCTTACTTTAGACTTAGGTAAAGATAAAGATACTGGCTACAAAATAATTGGCTCGATTGATTATGAAGGTAATTTTGATATTACTGGATATGGTGAAGGGGACTTTATGAGCAAAACAAATGATTTCAAGCTTTACGATGCTGATAAAAGCCTTATTGAACAAAAAGTTTACAAAGACGGTAGTATTTCTTTTTGGTTAATAACTCAACGCGGTAGGATGAATGACGGTGGGCGAACTGTTACTAAAATTGAAAGTAAATACACTGATGGAGCGTTTGATTCATCAATATCTACGGTTAAAGATTTAAAAACAGGGAATACTGTTACAAAAAGAACAAGAAAACAAACAACATTAGACATAGATTCATACATAGAAGAAGAAATAGTGATTGGTAAAAATGGTAGATCACCTAAAGCGCCAAAAGTAACTACAAAAACTATAAAATTAATCAATTCTTCTGTAAAAAACTCCACAAACATAGTTACTTATTACGACGAAAGAATTACAGACGGTGTAAGCGTTGTTAATACTGACAAAATGGCTGAATTAGAGGACATTAAAAAGTCTTATATTCAACTTAGCAAATCTGTAGATAAAGCTGCGAAATCTAATAATGACATGTTACCTGAATCACAAAGGCTAACAGGTGATTTTACAAATCAAGATGTTTTAGATAGAATGGGTGAGCTAGATGACGAGATTAATCAAGCTGAACTTCAATTCTCTAAAGCAGCAGATTCTAAACTCGATAAAGAGTTTAATGATATAATAGAAAATAAAACCGGTATTGCTTCTAATAAAACATTTGCATCTGTAAAAGCTGCTTTAAGAGGCAAGAAAAAAGGTAGATTTAATTTCTTTATACCACCGGCAGCTGAAGATTTCGTAGGTTTATTATACGCTACTTTAGGTAAAGGTACTCTTGGAGACTCTCAAATGAAATGGTATAAAGATAATTTATTAAATCCTTTCGCTAAAGGGGTTGCAAATATAACTAGAGATAGAAACAATCTAGGTAGAGACTTTAAAGCCTTGAAAAAAGATTTAAAAATAGTACCTAGAAATCTTAAAAAAACAGCAAAAGGTAGTGATTTCACGAGAGAGCAAGCTGTGCGTGTGTATATATGGCATCAAATAGGTAAAGACGTGCCAGGGTTATCTGAGGCAGACGTACTTGAGTTAGTTTCTTTAGTAGACTCTGATCCTAAGTTGCGGTTATTTGCTCAAGAAATAATGAAACTTAATAAAGGTAGAGCGTATGTATCACCTTCGGAAACATGGGTCACTGGTACTATTACCACTGACTTGCTAGAAGCTTTAAACACCACTGGTAGAGCAGACTATCTAGGGGTATGGAAACAAAATGTTGACAGTATATTTTCTGTTGAAAATCTAAACA
>Ga0307993_1000276_pt1 | contig 17651 bp, 26 predicted proteins | sample EllFjometagen260_FD_203163 | JGI IMG/M metagenome (GOLD analysis project Ga0307993, IMG submission 203163) | Marine microbial communities from Ellis Fjord, Antarctic Ocean - #260 | ecosystem: Environmental > Aquatic > Marine > Unclassified | place: Southern Ocean | collected 2014-11-02 | reverse complement strand
CTGACTGCTGTACATCTCCGTTAAGAACAATGGTTGACTCCTCACCTACCCTTGTCAACAACATCTTAAGCTCATGTGTTGTGATGTTCTGTGTTTCGTCTACAATTATGAAGGCATTGTCGAAGCTGCGCCCACGCATAAGTGCAAGAGGTGCCATCTCAATGTTTCCATTCTTGATACCTGTTTCAACTGTTCCCTTTCCTAAGTGTTTCTCTAGGACATCTAACACAGGCAAGGCCCAAGGCATTGTCTTCTCTTGAAGGTCACCCTTTAAAAAGCCTAACTCCTTACCTACCGCAACGTGCGGCCTCGTGATAACGATCTTATCAATTTGTTTAGTCGTGTATAAATCCGCTGCGAACGTAGCCGTAACGTAAGTCTTGCCTGTTCCAGCTGGGCCAAGAACGAATACTTGATTCGATGAAGATAACGCATCAATGAACTCCTTTTGTTTATCTGTCTTAGGTGTTAACCCAGATGTTTTCTTAGCACTTGCACCCTTGTAGTTTGTCTTACGCCTTGTCTTCGATGGCTTTGTAAGGGGTTCTACATTATTCATAGTTTAATTAACTCCGCTTCAACGTAAGGTATATGGAAGAACTTTTCCCCATGTGTTATGTACCTGCCCTTGGCTACCCTTAGGCTTTCTTGTGTAAGCTGAGTATCTTTAATACGCCATGCCTGCTTGAAGTCAGGACGAAAGATGTAGAAGTTTAAGACACCGTTGACACCTGCATGCTTGTCTATCAGACGTTGCTTACGTTCAGGTAAACGTATCTCTGTCCAAGATGTATCCCAGTCTGCTGTCCATGCAGTCTTAACCTCTGCCTCATTGAAGTAAGTATGGTCGCCCTTCTGAGATACTACGTCTACATTGTAGTTCTCCTCATTGTTTACGATGGTGTGGCCCTTACCCTCAAGGTGTTTAACTAAGGCCTCACGAGCAGGTGCATCGTAGGCTGCATACAAGGCTCTGCTAAACTTCTTACGTACTGCACTCATTCTAAATTTCCTTCTACTTTACCGAACAAAGCCTTCAACTCTGCGTATCCTCCAATGTAAGTACCATCCGTTGCAAATATCTGTGGTACTGTCTTACGTCCTGCTTGTTTTAGAAGTGTCAGTACCCACTTAGAACTGGTGGACTGTACATTGTATTCTGTGTAGCCTTGCCCTGCTCCTTTCATTAGTATCTTGGCTGAGTCACAGAAGTTACATTGGTCACGGGTAATGATAGTGTACATGTTATCTCCTATTCTGAGGGCGTTGACGGTGTAACGTAGTCAATAGCTTTCTCAACTACAGGAGTTGTAACTTCAATTACCTTATTTGCAGCTGGTACTACAACTTCTTCTACAATACCTATTGAGATAAGTACTACTACGAAGAAGGCGAATGCTGAATGTATCATTTGGGTATTCCTTTTATGTTTAAACTAGGTCTACGATTTCACATGAGTCACCTGAACAAGCCATAGTCTGACTGCCAGATGTATTGTCCTCCTGCTCATAGTCAGCAAGAGATGCCCAGTCAATAGCTTTAGGCATTAAAGATAGTAACTCTTTGTATTCTGACTTACCACAGTCCTGATAAGGGGCCTGTTGGTAGGTATGATCTGAGTGTGGCAAGAATGACACACCTGACATCTCGTCGAAGTGGCGGTAGACAAAGGCACCCACCTCTACCCATTCACTATCCTTAACTGAGATAGTAACGGATGGCTTATGCTCACACCAGTGACGTTGGTACATCAACCATGTCTCTAACTGTTCGATAGCTGTTGTATCATTACGAGTGACAGCACCATCAGGTGACTTCATAGGGAAGCTAAACACAGTAGTCTGTTCTGGTTTCATAACACAAGGTGCTGAAGGGATACCTTGATCAATCATGAACTGTGTCAAGGGGTCTTTGTTGTCTCCTCGAACTGTTCGTATGTAATAGTTATTGTGTCTGGCGTGTACCCCAGAGGCTGAGTTAACGAGTTGCGAGACGGTACCTGAAGGTTTAACACAAGTAATAGCAGTAGACACAGGGATATTGAGAAGGCCAGCCCATTCAGCATTAGTTTCAACTGCGACTTCACGTAACTTATCCAATGTCTTATCTAAGCCAACATTGCTGCTAGTCATGAGAGGGTTATCCATAATACCTGTAAGGCTTACACCCAACAGACGTTCAGCTTCTGTGTTGATGGCCCATATCTTACGGAGGTATGGCATCTTAGTGTAGGTAGACTGGATCGTACCAAGGATGGTAGCCAACTTAACCTTGTGCATCAGAGTATCAATCGTATCTGTTGCACGTACCACAACTTCTGTTAGGTTGCAGAACTGATTTGGGCGTAAAATTATTTCGCTGCAAGGATTTGTTCCGAACTCAAAGTTAGGATCACGTCTACCATTCTTAGCTGCCTGTACCTTAGATGCCTGACGATTAAAGATACCTCGTTCACCTGACCCTGACTCAACCAAGGCTGTCCACTCACGCATGAATGACATAGCATCTGGCTTCTCAGTGTAGCTTACAGAGTTGTTAGCCAAGGCACGTTGAGGGTTGTTCTCCCACCATGTACCTGACTTAGCATGTCGCATACGGTCATCACTAAGATTGCTCAATGAAATCATAGCACTACGGCGAACACCACCAACTACTACTACCTCACCAATCTTACACATAAGGTCATGACACTCAACAGACGATAGCTTACGTCCCTCTGCCTTCTTGAATGTGTTAACTGCAAAGTTAAACAGATCAATCAATGGTGCTGGGCCTGATGCTCTACCACCAAAGGTCTTGAGCCTAGCACCAGCTGGACGCACCTTAGCCACATCCCACTTAGGAATCTCACCACTATACAGGAGTGCAATCACTTGACGAAGAGCCTTAGCCCACCCCTCCTTGCTATCTTTGACGAAGATAGTCGTCTCACTCTCGAAGAGTTGAGGCACCTCTGGGAGCTTACTGATGAACTGTCTCTCGACACTGAAGCCCACGCCCGTGCCGCAAAGAAGAATGAACATAGCCTCATCGAAGGCCTTAAGGTCATCTACGGGTAGGTACGAGCAGTTGTACATGCATGTGTTGTCACGACTAGCTGCTGGCCCTGCTGTCATGAGTGATCGCATAGAGGGCATGACACCTAGGTCTAGGATGGCCTCCTCAATCTGAGTAATGTATGTATTGTCACCAGCTACAGGACGTACTACGTTGTCCATGTAACGAGAGACTGTCTCACCCCAGTTCTCCCTGCGTCCCTCTTTGTCGAGCCAACGTGCATAACGTGAGGTAGCAATGAATGTCTGGTAGTCTGTAGGTAGTAGGTTGTTGTTCATCTGTTATCACCTGATCCTTTAATCACACCACGTTTTGCTCTACTGTTTAGCTTGTCCATGTTAGTCTCTAGTACCTCAGGTAGATTACTGTAGAAGTAATTGGCTAAGGCAGTGGCATAGAAAACAACATCACCTAACTCTTTGATGACATCTTTCTGACTTACCTTTGTATCATCACGGATATATTTCTTAATCTTTTCAGCTACTTCACCAGCTTCACCCACTAAGCCAAGGGTATTTTCAACTAATCGTTTCTCCCCTTTCGTAGTAATCTTACCCTCTACCCAGTACGAGTAATCCATAGGTGATACATTAACAATGCTGAAAGCATCTATGTCTTCTTGTGTAATCATTCTTCTTCTTCTTTCTGTATTACGAACCCTTGATCAATATCTGCTAAGGCTGAGATGTTGTCAAGTATTTCATCAGCAAAAGTTTGGATAAACATATGAGGTGTGATGCCTACTGCATCTGCTATATCCTCTATGCTGAACCTATCAGCTATACGAGTAGCTAAGTCACTATTCATTTAACCATTCCTCAGGTATCTCCTTGTCTGCGTAAAGGAATCCATTCTTATTACACCAGTCACCGTATGTGGACTTAGCACCCTTGTATAACTTAGCACGACTGTTACTGAAGACGAACCGGATGTCATGTTCTGTCCCGTATTGTCGTTTGATTTCAAGGTGTTTGCGTCTATCTGCTGCTGTGAAACGGCCCTTCGTTTCTATTATGATATTGTTATGAAGAACAAAGTCAGGTGTGTACGTTCTAATCTTGAAGTCTTCCCACTTGATCTTTGTCTCTTCATAGGTGTACTTGATCTTCTTCTTCTTCAGCATCTTAGCTGTTTGTTCCTCAAGGCCAGACCTATACCCAGCCTTGATTGCTCGTTGTCTAGTGTTCAGCTTCTTAGGCAATGTCTATCTCCGCAACCCTTGGTTCCTTCACCACTTTGGTAAGGTATAAAGGGAACGGCATAGCTGCATACTTGTACCCTCTGAGACCATGACCATCGTTAGCATCTTTCCAGCACTCCTTCTTGAAGTCACAGAAAACACAGCCGATAGCCAGCTTCTCGTTGCCTGTCTTGTAATCAAACTCAACATCGTAGCACCGTTCAGGTGGTGTGTCAGATGCTAAGACTTCTAACAATTCAGTGACACGTTCTTGTGTGTCAGGTAGTAAGTCTTCAGATGGTTGGTACAGTACGAGTGAACCGTCCACCTTGTTCATTGCCCAGAAAGCTACACCCTTGTTGTCAGGGACAGCCTCACTGTAGGCAGAGATTTGCTGCATGTATCCGAATGGATCATCAACAGCTAGGCTTGCCTGAGAAAACTTCTTGAAGGCAAAGGGAGAAGCTGACTTCACATCGACTACATGACCATCAATCACTGCGTCCATATGTCCTGTGATGCCAGCAACCTTCACCTTCTGTTGCTCATTTGTCACACTGTGACCAGAAAGTTTAGCTAACGTAAGAAGTATCTCTTCGATGATGTCCCCGTAAAGAAACTTAAGTAGCTTATCACCTGTCATAGTCTCACGGCTGTGTCCCTTACTGTCATACCATAGTTGACGAGCAGGCTTGCCTAGTGCTGATAGGCGGAGGGTTGGACCTCCTTCTTTACGGGGTATCAAACGAGAACGGAGTAAGTCTTTTAGACTGTCCCCAAAGGCATCAATAACCTTCTCGCTTTTTTCTGTCGATGTGTAGCCATCAGTGAGTACAGCATAGACATCTTCGATCAGGGTATCAATACCTTTAGGTTGGTCAGTCATGTTATCTCCTTACTCGAATGCAATTTCCATCTCTTCAACTGCCGCTGCCTCAACAGATGTAGTAGTCTGAACATTGGTCTTGATGACAGCAGAGGGGGCTTCGTAATCAACTAGCTCCAAGACCTGACAGAAATCAAAGAACATATCCTTGGTGTCGTGGTTCATGTCAGACAAGTGACCCAGCTTGATGATGTTACCGTAGTCACTGTCACCGATAGAGACAAACATGTTAACCTTGGAGCCATTACCAATCAAGTCCTGAGTTGGGTTACCGTTAACGTCATACACCTCGCCGTACCGTGTCCAACCACTGCGTGTATTCTCATCAAGACCAATCTTAATGAAGCGGCCCCCATCGAATGTGCTGTCCTTACCTTCCTTTACTTTCTTGTTGAGTTTATAGTCTACCATCAGACGTTCCAGCTGGTCAGTCATCTTGATAGCAACTGAAAACTCTGTGTCATCTGACATGTATTTGTTGGCTGACTCTTGTAACTTTGCCCAGCAAACTTCAACATCTTTTAGTACAATTTTCTTTTCACTAGCCATTTATATCTCCTTTGGCGTTGGTCTGTTTAATTATAATACACTGACTATCAACCTATGTCAATGGGTTTCTAGCCAATTCTTACCTATTTTTGCCTCGCCATCCATTGGACAGTTTAGCTTGAAGAACTTACCAGCATCTACAATAGACTGGACTTGTATCTCTCCTAGTCTGTGAGCTTGGTGTTCGTCAACCTCCGTTTGCCATTCGTCGTGTACCCATGCACATTGCTTAAAGTTAATGCCTTCCTTCTTAGCTTGGCGTTGCCAGAATACATTGGCTAAACGCATGAGTACTGTCTCCCCTCCCTGTAGGTAAACAGAGAGGGCAAGGTGATCACTGCCAATCCTTAGGATGCGTCCGTCAAGACCCTTCATCCAACCCATACTGGCAGCACGAGATGCCTCACTCTTTAATCGCTTGAGTGATGGCAGTGCCTCATAGAAGTTCTGCATAGCCTTGTTTGCTTGTGCTCCATTGCATCCAAGTATCTCTGCAATCTTACCTACCCCTGCCCCTAGCAGGAAGGCGTAGATAAATGTCTTAGCTGTTGGTCTGTCCTTGCAGAACTTACCCAACGCATTCATGTTGAACGTGTGTATGTCACCGTCAATTACTTGCTCAGTGTACAACGGATCGTTCATGTAGTGTGCAAGTACACGCAGCTGAATCCCTGCTGCATCTGTACCTACAAGTAGCCTACCCTTAGGTACCTTGAATACTTGACGACACTCAGCTGCGTACATACCATCCATCTTCCACAGGATACCACCATTACCGTGTGGTACTGATGGGATGTTAGCCATGTTGGGGCCACGATGTGCAGCCCTGTGTGTCACAGCACCGGGAGTAATGACCTGTCCATGTACCCTGCCATCAGACTGAGAGCCTTGTATCCACTCAGCTGCCAGCTTCCAACGTGATTCTAGTACCTTCCACGTCTTAAGACCCTTGACTGCCTGAGGTGCAGTGTCAGGTATAGTGGCTAAATTTTCTGGGCAGATTTTATAGAAGTCTCCGCCATCTGTTTTTATTGTAGGCTTCCAACCTAACTTAGCCAGACGTTTGTTAATCTGTACTGGTGAGTCTAGGTTGAACTCTTGCCACATGATCTTGGTGTAGTCCCCTTGTACATTGCAGCCATCAAGTAATTGGTTGGCGAATATAGAACCGTCCAGCTTGTACTTGATTACAACATCCTTGACCTTAACTGCGACAGGCACCATGAACTCTTTGATCTCTTTCTTAATACGTGTTGTCTCAGCAAGGCATGTAGTATAGATTTCCTCTGCAAGATCAGTGTCAAGTTGAAAACCATTGTTCTCTTGCTCACACATGATGGCCTGAACCTGATGCTCTAAGTTGATACACGATTGGCTGAACTTAGCCCCTTCCTTCATCAACTCATTGTATACTAACTCAGTTACATGAACGTCTTGCTTGCAGTAATCCTTCATCTCTTCTGAGTACTGAGACCAGTCATTGAAGTCATCCTTGAAGTCACCGAGGCGTTCACCCCATGCCTTGAGTGAGTGACCACCCTTACGTTTAGGATCAAACAGACGGGACAGTACAAGGGTGTCAGTTGTCTTAGCTAAGGGTATCTTGTAGCCCCATAGCTTCTCAACGACTGGTATGTCAAAGCCTATCCCGTTCTGTGCGATCCAGTGTGTCACACCTTCAGCAAACTTAGCAAAGGATTTAGGTCCACGTATAATGTAGTTACGTTTAACACCTAGCTCCTTGGCTACGAGTACATGAATAACTGTAGCATCCAAACCGTCTGTCTCAATGTCAAATACTACCTTCATGGTTTTTGTACTAACTCAATTTTGTAGTCAGGGGCTGCCCATTTACTGCGTATTTTGACCATTTCTACAGCGTAAAGCAACCATTCTATAGCATCTTGGTTTGTCTCATGTAGTGGACCAACTTCGTTCCACCAAGAGGTTTGCTTAAAACCATTCATTACTTGAAAGTATTCATTTTTCATTCCTTATCCTCCGTAACTTGTAAGTCTGCCTGTGTGTCGTGAGTACAGTAAGCTATCTGCTACCCCTGTCTCACCCGTGAATCGGTTCTTGATGACACGTACCTTTGTGGTGTTACGTTCCAACTCATCCTCTGCCTGTGTGTTTCTCTCCAGTGCAATGATGATGTTGGACAGCTGACCGATACCTGCTGTACCTCTGATGTCCTGTAGATTGACAGTACCTCCCTCCTCTGGTGGCTTACGGTTCTTGTCACGGTTAAGGTGTGACACCATCAGTAGACAGATATCTAACTCAACTGTCAAGGTTTTTAATTTGGTTGCAATCTCATCCAATGCCTTGCGTTCATCCTTGGCATGATCACTTACAATAATACTGATGTGGTCAAGGATGATGTACTTGCAGTCACACGAACGAGAAAGATAACGAACCATGCTAACAATGCGTTCAGGAGTATTACTACCGAAAGAGTCATAAAGATAGACACGACTGCTCCCAAGAGTTGCGTGATAGGCGACATCAAATTCTTCCTTTGTATATTCTGTATCGGGTAGGTGTAACATCTTATCTGCGTGGATGGACATGATGCCCAAGCCTGTGTCACGTACTGGTTCTTCTAAGAACATAGTACCTACGTTGCCCTTGTCCTGCTGTATGAGGCTGTAAAGTATTTCTCGCATGACCTGTGTCTTGCCTACTCCAGTGCCTGCAACAAAGGTAACCATCTCACCAGTACGTAGGCCCTTAGTCATATCGTTTAGGCCATCAAAGGGGTACGGCACACAGTCATAGGTTGGTGCTGTACTGACCTTCTCGTATAGGTCAAGGCCAGAGATGATACCATCAGGTGTGAAAGGCCCAGCCTTCTTGTGACTGTCGATGAACTCACGTTCACGATGCTGTAGTATGAAGTCGTTAGGATCATTGAGTACCATCTTAACAAGGCGTACCTTGCGTGGATCAAACAATTCAGCCACCGCAAGGGCTGCATTCTGCCCAGCTGCATCACTGTCAAAGCACACGTTGATCTTCTCGAAGCTGTCAAGCCACTCATAGTTTCTCTTGCAGTCCTGTACTGCACCTGATGCACCATTGATTACAGATACACAAGGCTCAGACATAAACATCATCTGATACGCAGCCATTGCATCGAACTCACCCTCCGTTATGGTGACTGACTTGCCACCCTTAGAGAATGCTGCCTGTCCAAACAGGTCAGCCTTAGCATTGCCGTTGAACTTGAATGTCTTTTCCTGTAGGCCTCGTTGTTTAAAGCCTGTTGGTTTACCATTCAATGTGTAGATCAGGTTGACCTGTCCATTAGATGTCAGTGCCTTGTACTTCTCAGCCACAGCCTTAGTCAAACCACGGCTACTAATAGCAGCAGGTGTACCAGTGATAGGTGGTAACGGCTTGACTGTAGTTAGGTGTGTCTGTTGCATCTCTGTCTCTTCCTCTTCATCATGGAATGTTTTAGTTTTACAGACGTAGCAGTATGCCCCGTCAGCATGTGGATAAACACCGTCACTACTGCCGCAGCTTTGGCATGGTTGGTGTTTCTTGTAGTCGTAGTCCATCGAATAGCTCAATCTGTTGTGCCTCCTTTACCTTAGCTATGCACTTAGGACACGGGGACCAAGCCTGTTTGCTTTCCTCCCAGTATATCTCAGTACCTTCTGTCATAGCATTACATATATAACAACGCATGTCTAGTCCTCCTCTTGTTTACCGTACACAAAACGAAGTACGATAAGTTTAACTGCTACGTAAGGCCATAGCAATGCTGTCTTGAAGTAACTTGCACCACCCTCTTCTTCATCAGATAAGAATGCCTCAAAGAAGAAGAGGATACCTAGTAGGTACATAGCAAATGCTCCGTAGAAAAATTCAATAGTCAATTCTTACCCCTCTTTCTGTTTTGGAATGTTCCTTCAGTCTGGTGTAGTGCAGCTAAGATGTCAAGTAATTGTTGGTACTTTACAATGATTACGTCCTCTGTTTCTTCATAGTCCATGTTGGGTTGTGATAGTATAACAGAACCATCCTCTTCAAAGTACACATTTACATCATCGTGCTCCCCTGTCTCGTCTATCGAAACAATCTTAACGTGGTCAGAATAGAACTCAACAGTAAACACTACAACTTTTCCTTCCCGTTCAACTGATTGATACGCATCTCAGCATACCTGATTACTTTATGTAGGTCAATGATCTCGCTGGCATCCTTTGTCTTACCATCGTAAGGCTTAAACCCTGCACGACTAGCATACTTGATGATGTTACCTCGCCAGAAGTCAAAGCCATTGGTCATGATGTATGTGATAGGCTCTATCTTCCACCGTGCGTAGTGCTCTGGCTCATTGACTGCATCATCCTTGTTGTGTTTAGCCACTACTGTCTCCTCAAAAGCATGTTCTCTAATTGGCTTTCTCCACTTGTTAACTTGATCTCTAAACACAGACCGTTTACGTTCCTCTTCACTCATACGTCTAATCATTGTTCTGACTTGTCCCACTCAGCGTCCAGCCCAGCCTTGACTAAGGATACAAAGCCTACATTGAAGATAGCCCTATACGTTTCTGGGTCACACTCTAGTTGCAATGTAGCACTGCCATCCTCATGTTCATCTATCTCTATTATTTTTATTATGTCATTCATCTGTCTTCTCCTTGTTATACTTACGTAACCTTTTATTGTAGGCTCGTTTAATCTTCTTCAACTGACCAGCTTTCCACAGGTAAAACTTACGTGCTTTAGTGAGGCCATCATACTCATCGCCACCCTTCATGGGAATACGTTTAGTCATGACATAGCACCCATCAATGCTATCCACGACACAGGGAATAGCTTTTCCATTTGAAAGTATATGTCCCAAGCTACCTCTTGTGTCTCTGCCTGTGTATCAGTGGCACACCTTAGCTTACACATATCAGCAAAGGCATCAAGGCTACCTGACCAGTACCACTCAGTCATGGTAGACTGTGGCAATACCATACGTGCTTGCTCAGGACATACACCCGCCTCAAGTAATGTTTCGTACTCATAGAGGGCAGACTTGTTAAACTCATGTGGCACTAAGTAAGGAACTTTAACTTCACCTGAACTACCTTGTTTTATATCATCAGCCCTACCACGCCATACATCAGGTGTGTAAAACTCAGGCTCATCATCGACATACCTACGGCTGATCTCATTCCATCGTAGGAACTTATGCTTGACCAGCTGTCGTGCTACAAACACGGGGGCCTTGACATGAAAGGAGGCAAAGCAGTGACCGAATGGACTATAATGGCTATGATTGGCTAGGTACTGGATTAGCTTTACATCACGATCATATAAAGTCTTCCCATCTGTATCAACAAAGGTACTTTCCTTACCAAAGCTGACCCTTGCAGCGTTGGCTACAGTAAGGTCAGTACCCATGTGGTCTATGTATGTTGCGTTAATCATCTTACCTTTTACTCCTTGTGTGATAGATGTGGCAGGGGGTATCGTTAATACTTATTATACCAAGTATTTCTGATTCGTCTACCCCCTCAATGCATTACTCCTTTGCTGTGTTACTTTTATGTACCACTTGGAGTGCTGCCACCCTTGTCTCTGCCCTACGTATGCTGTGGTAAAGTGCTTCAAGATCATCATTAACCCATGCAGGGCGTACACCTCTGCCATATCTATTGATCAGATCATCAACTGCACTCTGGAACAAGGCGATGCTGCCCTTAGCTAATTCAATCTCACCTGTTACACTCATAACATTTATTCCTTTACTATCTCAGCTGTAACACCAGCCATTGCATTGTAGTCTAGCATTAAGGTAGAGGCATCCTCATGGGGCATAACACGATGCACCATGAACATGAAACCTTTTCTGTCTGTCAAATGTATGGCGATCATGACAGAGCCTTGATCTGTGCCTCAATGGCAACCTTAGCTTGCTCAAGATGCATGATTTTCTTTAGACGTTTGCCAATAACCTTAGGCTTGATGGCCTTAGCTTTGATTAGGACTTTCCGACGATACTTGACACGTTCTATTGATTCATTAAGTTGGTCAGCCATATCTTTCATGGTGGTTGTCGCATCGCCTTCAATAAGGACATCATCCATTGTGGTATAGTTGTAGGTGTGCCGCTTAGCCTTAGTGAAGTGGCCTGTGTACTTGTCATAGAAGGCTGCATCAATTGTCTTCATGATTGGGCGGGTTGTTACATTTAGATTTGTCATTAGCTTCAATTCCTTTAGCTGTTGATTTAGAAGGGGCATTGCCCTTTGCCATCCCATGTGGGTGGACTTGGTGGAGTAGGCTCAGGGTTACATACCTTGATTGGTTTAGCAACCCCCAGCCTAGTAATTTCTTCCTCAATGTGAGGTGGTAGGTCATTAGACATTATGGATGCGCTTCCATGTCACCCATGTTGCGGCCTGCATCTGATAGGCTGTGAGGCCATGTTTCCTGCCTGCCTTGCTATATGCCTGCTGTAATTCTTTACGCATCCTCTTGCCAATACTTGGCACATCTTGCATGGTGCGTCGATCCTTGAAGGCAATTCCCCACGCATGTCCGTCAATCACACAAACATCTTGTCCCATTATGCATTGGTAAAAGTCTGTAATCTTAGGCCCCTTGAGGATAAACGACACATCTTCTGCATTGTGCGGCATAGATTGCAGTATTGCCCAAGCCTTGTCTCGCATTGGCTTGTATGTACAGGGCTTGCAATCCTCTACATACCCACCATCTGTAAAGACTTTGCACATGGTGGCTGCATCAAGTAAGTTACGTTCCCATTTATTTGTAGGGGATAGGGCCGCTACTACACCAGCCACGATGTGCACTGGCAGTCGATAGCATGCCGCCATGTCCTCACATTCTTGCAGGGCGTCACGATACCAAGTCTTCCCGTGCTTTATCTCATGGGGTTGAGCTTGTTTAAAGACGGCATTGATGTTGCGTACAAATTGCATAGCCTTACTCCTTTGATTAAGTTATCTAGTGACACCCTTGCAGAGTGCCACCGATAAGTCAATCCATATTATCTGCCAGCCACATGGACACGCTTGTTGTGGTAGATTTAGTCATGGTCACATTATACCTAGGTGCCGGATAAAAACCCAGCAATTCCTTGACAACCCTTTTGGCATCCACCGAATCCCGAATCTCTACCCGAAAATGATGTGAGTATTGCAAGCCTGTGTCGTCCCAATTACGTCCCTTGCCTTCTGCAATGTTAATTGTATACATGATATTACTCCTTCAGTTAAGTTAGCATTGTACCCGCATTGCTAGAACGGATACAAAAATCTCTTAACTTGCCCTAGACTAAGTACGGGCTGATTCAAGTCACCGTTCTCTAGAGTGGACTTCCACACTCCTGCCATGTCGTTAGGCGTTCAGCCCTTGTTTGTTGTCTTATTGTAGTCACTTATTGTTTTGGTAGTCAAGTCTTTATTTTAGTCTGTTAGTCACTTAAATTCTGCGGCCCTCTATGGCGGCTTGTCGCTAGTGGCTCAGGTTGGAAACGGTTGCCTTGGCGGTTGTTCCGGTGTTTGCCGTCTTTCGATGTATTCATATGGCCACATCCAAACAGATAAAGCAATAAATAAAATGCACTGATCACGGAAAAAGATTAAGTCACTCAAAACTAATAAGAAAACCTGTAACAATTGGGAGTATCTTTATTTGTTCCCTATTTGTTCTATTCCATGACCAGTAATAAGGCAACAATAAGGCAGGTGTGTCCACATTAAGGCAGAACAAGGCAAGAATAAGGCATGAATTATGTACTATATAATAGCAAAAGGAAAACCTAGTTGAGTTACCTAGTTAATGTAACTAAATCAATGACTTACTAGGTGTGGTAGGTGGTCTGGGTGTAACACCGCAACAATTTAGGTCAGCACTATTGACCTATCGACCCCATGTAGGTCAGTGATGTTGACCTATCTAGATTAGTGTGGCAGAAATAGCACAGGTGTTGTAATTGAGACACTGGTAAGGGGGGGTCGGGGGTTCCTCTTGTATGTACAATACACCAAAATATTTACTAACAGAAATTCTAGATACTGTAACATACTCATACTACACCAAAGTATTTACTAACAGAGAATCTCAACACCTAGCCAACAGATTAATTAGTCACTATCTCTAGTTATTTTAAATAAATATGAAATTAGGTATTGACAACAGAAAAGAGAGTGTGTATAATAGTCTTAAGAAGTCCCCCCGGTTGTATAACCTTATAAGTATAAACTGATAAAGATAGGTTATAGCTTGTACTAGCTACAGTATAGCTTCTTTACCTTAGAGAGTATGTAAGTACAATGGCTAAGAAACCTAGCAAGACTTGGTTCTATGAGACTACACTACCGGACACTCGTAACAATCTCACTTTGTATTCTTTAAAGAAAAGGGATCATACTGTAGCTGGGACAACTTACAAATCTCTTCATAAGATATACATTGAAATGGAAGACCCTACAGAGTATGAATTTGCTATGTCTGTGTTTGGGGACTACTCCGTTTGGGAGAACCTTTGTTCTCTATCGTGGTTCAAACGCCATCATATACAAATGCAGAAAGAGCTAGTACTTAAACTAAAGGCTCGTACTGTTAGGAATATGATTAACGATCTTAATGATGGCAAGGCAAGTTACAACGCCCAGAAGTATTTAGCTGATGCTGGGTACTTAGAAGGTAACGATAAGAAAAGAGGCAGACCATCTAAGGATGAATTAGATGGTGCTTTAAAGTTGGCTGCTATGGATAAAGCTGATACTGAAGATGATGCGGCAAGGATTGGGTTGATAAACTGATATGGCTAAAAAACCTACGGTAACCACACTACAGTCAGGGTTTAATTCCACTGAGGTGTTAAATACTAACTTTGAGAATGTACGTGAAGCATTCGATAATACTTTGTCTTTGGACGGTAGTACTCCTAATGCTATGGAGGCTGACCTAGATTTAAATAATAATGATATTTTAAATGCTAATGCTATTATTGTCAATGGGTCTGATGTGGTTGCCACTACGGCTGCTGCTTTGGCTGCGGCTCAACTTGCTCAAACTGATGCTGAAGCTGCTGTGGTTGCTGCTGAGTCATCCGAGACCGCTGCTGCTTTAAGCGAGACTAACGCTGCTGCATCTGCAACTGCTGCTGGTTTAAGTGAAACTGCTGCTGAAGCTGCAAGGGATGCAGCGATTGTGGCAAAGAACGCAGCGGAAGCCGTAGATGTAATTACGAATGCAACTGCTACAGCTAGTACCTTATCTGCTGGTTCTTCTGCCACTGCTTCTGTAACAGCTACTAACGGTACAGGTGCTTTCTCGTTTGGTATCCCTGCTGGTACACAAGGTACACAAGGTACACAAGGTATACAGGGCATACAGGGCAACGCAGGGACAGACGGAACAGACGGTACGAATGGAACAAATGGTACGAATGGAACAAATGGTACAGATGGTACAGGTTGGACAAGTGGAAGCTACAACGCATCCAATGGAGTAGTCACCTTTGCTTCAGATGATGGTCTTGGTTTTGTTACGGGAGACTTAAGAGGTGCAGATGCCGTAGGTGCTTTACTTGGGGCCTACAACCTATCTGATCTAGACAATGCAAGCACAGCCAGAACTAACTTAGGTCTTGGTACTGCGGCTACTACAGCAGCAACAGCCTATGCTACATCTGCTCAAGGCACTACAGCAGATAATGCACTGCCTAAAGCTGGCGGAGCAATAACTGGTGCTATTACAACTAGCTCAACCTTTGACGGGCGTGACGTTGCTGCGGATGGCAACAAGATTGATTACATTACGGTCACACAGGCAGTCAGTCTTGACCAAATGGAAATAGATATAGCTGCGCTTGCTAATGGTATGGTTTACAAGGGTGATTGGGACGCTTCAGCAAGCACTTTTCCTGGTTCAGGGTCAGCGCAAGTTGGTTGGTTCTATTATGTTTCAGTTACAGGAACCGTAGGCGGGATATCTTTTGCAGTTGGCGACAACATTGTTGCAATAGTTGATAACGCTTCAACGTCAACTTATGCAAGCAACTGGTCAAAGCATGACCAAACAGATGCAGTCACTTCGGTTGTTGGTTTAAATGGATCAATAACCAAGAGTGCGCTTCTATCTGCGCTGAATGTAGAAGATGGGTCAACTGCAGATCAAACAGGCGCTCAGATCAAAACGGCTTATGAGGCTCAAGCAAATGCCTTTACGGATGCTCAGTTTACTAAGCTAGGTAACATAGCAGCAAATGCAAATAACTACGTCCACCCAAACCACACAGGTGAAGTAACATCAACTGGCGATGGTGCTACAGTTATTACAGATAACGTGGTGGACGAGGCCAATCTTAAAGTTTCTAACACTCCGACTAATGGTTATTTCCTTTCAGCACAGTCAGGTAATACTGGCGGTTTAACTTGGGCTACAGTTCCAGCAGGTTATACAAACGCAGACGTAGATACTCACCTAAACAAAAGCACAGCTTCTACTGGCGAGGTCTTGTCATGGTCTGGCACGGACTACGACTGGATTGCTGCTGCTGGTGGCGGTTCTCCTGATCTTTACACTGCTAATTCAGTCTCACCTACTGCAAATACGGTTACTGGGTCAAACTCAGTTGGCATTGGTTCAAACGTCACAGTGTCAGGAGACAACAGTTTTGCCGCTGGTGTTGGGGGTACGGCAACAGGGTACTCATCATTTGCGTTTGGCGATGGTGCTGATGCAACAGCCAGCCATTCAGTTGCAATTGGCGGCGGTGCTATTCAAGCGTCAGGCGCACAATCTATAGCAATCGGCTACGGTTCTGACGCCACAAATGCAGACGCACACGCCTTTGGTCGCAATGCTCAAGCGACTGGAAGCAGTTCAACAGCAGTGGGCCGTGATGCTGTTGCTACCTCATTGCGGTCTATGGCTTTAGGCGACAGTTACGCATCAGGGGTAGACTCCCTCGCAGCAGCTATAGCTAACAACACCTCAACCTACGGAGCTACTGGTACTAATAGTGTGGCTATGGGTTATCAGGCTAAGCAGACTTCTAATTTTGGTGTTGCCATTGGATATAATGCGCTCGCAAGTGCTGTTGAGCTTGCTACCGCAGTAGGCCCAAATAGCACAGCTTCTGGACGGTATTCTGGTGTTTTTGGTGGACTCGGCCTTACCGCAAGTGCTAATTATTCTTCCGCTATAGGTGGCGGCGGCGGTACTGCTAGTGGCACATATTCAATAGTAGCTGGCGGTGGTCAAAATGTTAGCTCTGCATCGTATGCAACTGTGACAGGTGGAAGGTCGAATATAGCAGATGGACAATACAGTAGGGCTGGGGGTTATTATGCTAGTAGCCAATATATCCAGAACAAAGATGTTTGGGCCTCTGGTCGATTTTCTGCTGCTGGGGATGCTCAAACAGGTACTTTGGTTCTGCGTTCAGATACTACAGACGCAACTGCTGAAGCTCTAACGACTACTAACGGTACTGCTTCTACAAGTAACCAAGTCATTCTCCCCAACAACTCAGCTTACTTCTTCAGCGGCACAATCATTGCTCGTGAGCAGGCATCCTCTGGCACTGATGTAGGCGCTTGGGAAATTAAGGGGGCTATCAGGCGTGAGGCTAACGCAGCTTCCACAGTCCTAATAAAGTCAACAATAGACGACTTCAACGTACCTACAGGGTGGGTTGTTGCCCTTACTGCTGACACAACTAATGGTGGTCTAGCCATCACAGTCACAGGCGCAGCAGCCACTAACATACGATGGGTAGCAACCGTCAATACAAGCGAGGTAACGTACTAATGGGCGCTATTAATGTAAAACATACAGGCTCAGGAGCAGCCATTGCCCTGTCGTCTGATGGAACAAGTTTATTACTTGATGGTACAGCAGTTGGTGGTGGTGGTGGTTCTCCTGATCTTTTCGCTGAAAGCTATAATGGGTCATCTACATTACCCTCTGCTGCTGGTACGAACTCAGT
>Ga0307993_1000271_pt1 | contig 17742 bp, 20 predicted proteins | sample EllFjometagen260_FD_203163 | JGI IMG/M metagenome (GOLD analysis project Ga0307993, IMG submission 203163) | Marine microbial communities from Ellis Fjord, Antarctic Ocean - #260 | ecosystem: Environmental > Aquatic > Marine > Unclassified | place: Southern Ocean | collected 2014-11-02 | reverse complement strand
AAGTTTAGGAAAACCGGAAGGATATGTTTCAAGGCAGGTTGCCAATTGGGGAAAACAGTTTTTAAAAGTGAAAACAACTGCATATCCTGAAGCAGCATTGGTCATGGAATGGATGGAGAAACATCAGCCCAAAGAGTATCAGCATTGTTTGATTCACAATGACTATAAATACGATAATATTGTTTTTAAAGACGATGCATGGAAGGAGGTTGCGGCAGTTTTAGATTGGGAAATGGCGACTTTAGGAGATCCGCTGATGGATCTAGGAACTTCACTTGGTTATTGGACGGTAGCTACCGATCATGAGTTTGTAAAACAAGGGATTCCGTCCCCAACCATTTTTGAAGGCAATCCAATACGGAGTGAAATTGCTCAAATGTATGCTCAGAAATCTGGCAGGAATGTAGACCATCTCGTATTTTATTATGTGTTTGGCTTATTTAAAATTGCTGTAATTGCACAACAAATTTATTATCGATATACAAAAGGCTTTACAACAGATCCACGCTTTGCTTCTTTAAACAAAGCTGCAGAATTATGTTGTAAATTGGCGTTAAAGGCTATAAAAACAAAATCTATAGATTAATGGAAGTGAAAAACAAAATAGTAATCGTTACCGGAGCAGGTTCTGGGATTGGAAAGGCAACTTCAATACATTTAGCAAACCAAGGAGCTACTGTTGTTGTTTCTGATATCAATATCGAAAGTGCTGAAAAAGTTGTTCTTGAAATTAATGCCAGCGGGGGGATTGCATCTGCAAATAAGTGTAATGTTGCTAATTTTAAAGAGGTAGAGCAGCTGATACATTCAACTGTGCAGAAATACGAGCGTCTTGACGTTATTGTTAACAATGCCGGCATTGTTCCTAACCTATTGCGAACCCATGAAGCGAGCTTAAAAGATTGGGATAACGTGGTTGCTGTGAATCAAACCGGGGTTTTTTACTGTATGAAAGTAGCATTGCAACAGTTCTTGGTTCAAGGATACGGAAATATTGTAAATATTGCTTCTTTAGCAGGTTTAAAGGCTTCACCTAACAATATCAGTTACAGTGCTAGTAAATTTGCAGTGGTAGGAATGACCAAATCTGCTGCAATGGAGTATGCTACAAAAAATATTAGAGTAAATGCAGTTTGCCCGGGTTACACGGAGTCTGCGTTGCTGGATCAACTGCTAGACGCCAAGCCTGAGATGGCTGCCATTTTAAAAAGTGTTATTCCTATGAAGCGTTTTGGAAAAGCGGAAGAAATTGCAGATGCAGTTGCTTGGCTTGCCTCTGATAACACAAAATTTATTACAGGTCAAACGATTACACTAGATGGGGGCACATCGCTCTAAAATTCATTATAATTGCTTAAATTTGTAAGTAGTAAAAAAAGTAATTAAACAATATAAATTATGAAAAAATGGCTTATTCCAGTACTCGTTATTCTAGCAGTTGTATTTGGATTCTATAATTTTACAAAAGGATTTAATAATACGGCAATAGAACTCAATGAGAACGTTGCTGAATCTTGGGCAAATGTTGAAACATCATACCAAAGAAGAACAGATTTGATCGGTAATCTTGTAAATACCGTCCAGGGAGCTGCAGATTTTGAGAGAGGTACTTTGGTAGACGTTATTGAAGCTAGAGCAAAAGCTACTTCCGTAAGTATAGATCCATCTAATATTACACCAGCACAATTAGAACAGTTTAATAAAGTCCAAGGAGGTATTAGTGGTGCTTTAAAAAGCTTGTTGGTAACTGTAGAAAGATACCCAGAGTTAAAAGCAAATCAGAACTTTTTAAAATTACAAGACGAGTTGGCAAGTACAGAAAACCAAATTCTTACAGCAAGAACTCGTTTTAATGAAAATACGAAACCCTATAACAATCATGTTAAGAAATTTCCGAATTCTATTTTAGCAGGTTGGTTTGATTTTGAAGGGAAACCTTATTTTCAGTCAGAAGCAGGAGCTGAAAAACCAGTAAAAGTAGATTTTAGTAAAAAATAATAGATGTCAAAAACAGAAGATTTTCTCACTAAGGCGGAAGAAAAAGAAGTTATTGCAGCGATACAAGTAGCAGAAACAAATACGTCTGGTGAAATACGAATTCATATTGAGGCTTCCTCTGAAAAAGCGCATTATGAACGTGCGTTAGAAGTATTTCAACTTTTAGAAATGAATCAGACAAAAGATGCAAATGGTGTGTTAATTTATGTTGCTGTAAAAGACCATCAGTTTGTTATTTGTGGTGACAAAGGTATTAACGATGTTGTTCCAGAAAACTTTTGGGATGCAACAAAAAACGTCATTCAAGAGCATTTTAAAAAGGGAAATTTCAAACAAGGAATTGTAGCTGGAATCTTAAAAGCTGGAGCAGAATTACAACATCATTTTCCTTGGCAAACCAATGATGAAAACGAATTATCTAACGAAATTTCTAAATAATTAACTTATTGAAATCAATTAAAACGCTCATTTATTTACTCGGATTCTTTGGTGCTCAAATAACTTTTGGGCAATTTATAGTGCCAGAAAAACCACAAGAACAGACAAGTGTTTATGACTATATAGGTCTATTGTCTGACCGTCAGAAAATAAATTTAGAGAACAAGTTAGTTCGCTATTCTGATTCTACATCTACACAAATTGTTGTAATCGTTATTGAGACCACAAAAAACGAAAGTATAGGAATTCTAGCTCCAAGGTGGGCACAGGAGTGGGGTATAGGACAAGCGAAAGAGGACAACGGTATTTTGATTTTATTAGCTCAAAATGATCGAGAAATTTGGATTGCTCCTGGATACGGAATTGAACCGATTTTAACAGCGGGTATTATTGGAGAAATTACAAGGAGTGTGCTTGTTCCAGAATTTAAAAGAGGAAATTTTTATGCAGGTCTAGACAAAGGTCTAGATACTATTTTTCAACTATTGAATGGAGAATACAAAGGAACTCGAAAACAAGAAAAGGGACGTCCTAAGACTAAATCTATTTTCGTTGCCTTGGCAATGATTGCCTTTTTTATTTTTATGTTTTTTGGGAATAAAAAGAACAAAGGTGGGGGTAGAGGTTTTAGAAGAGGTTCATTAGCAGATACGCTATTTACCGCTGTAATTTTAAGCGGTGCTGGCAGACGTGGTGGTAGCTTTGGTGGCGGTTCTTCTGGAGGCGGAAGCTTTGGTGGTAGTGGTTTTGGTGGCGGCTTTGGTGGTGGAGGTTTTAGTGGTGGCGGTGCTGGTGGAAGTTGGTAAATTCAAACAATATTACTTTTTCTATTATGTCGTTGCGAATCAGTTTGATGCCTAGCATCGAGATCCAAGTATTACTTTAAAAAAGTTTTTTTAAATGCGCTCAGATCTTCAGCGGTATCAATGTCTACAAAGTTTGTTTTTTTTGCTGAATGCGACCACTTCTTTATTTTTATTTAAAAGGTTTTTTGCAACAAAATCACCAGATAGTTCTTGTAAAGTTGAAAAATAGCTTTTTGGAAAAATCGCTGGAACCCCCAATTTATGCCCATAGTTAGAAGCGATGATTGTTGGTGCTTTTTTACAAAATAAAGCGATCATATCATTTAAAATAGTTTTTTTCTATTGCGGGTTGATCTCCTAAAAGAATTAAAACAGCATCGTATTTTTGAGCTTCGAGAGCTATTTGTGAAATGCCAAATGCGACGCTTCTGGTGGCTGGTAAGCAATATTAAACTTCTATATTTATAATTTTTCAGATTATTATACAACCATATACTTATACACCAATAAGCCCCAACCTAAAGCTAAAAATAAACCACCTAAGGGTGTTATTGGCCCTAAGAATTTTAGTTTTTTATTATTTGCAGATAAAAGTACTAAAGCGTAAATTGAAAATGAAAATAAAACTGTACCGATTATAAAAGCATAAACAATGTAGTTATTAATAGTGCTTGTAATAGGCAATTGAAAACCTAAAATAAGCAATACAATTGCATGATACATTTGGTATTTCACCCCTGTTTCAAAACTCTGTAACTGCTGTAAATTCAGCTTTTTTTTCAATAAATGTGCTCCAAAAGCACCAAGTAGAATAGCAGAAAACCCGAAAATTCCCCCAATAATAATTGCATTTTCATTCATTTGATAAAAATAGTTATTTTAAAATAGAATTTTTAAAATTTTGCAAATCTTCTGCTGTATCTATGTCTATAAAATTTGTTTGCTTAGTTAGATAAACGACGTTGCTGTTGTTGTTTAAAATATCTTTAGCACCAATGTCTCCAGACATTTTTTGCAAGTTGCTAAAATAGCTCTTTGGGAATATGGCAGGAACGCCTAATTTCTTACCATAATTAGAAGCTATAATTTTTGATCGATCTTCATTGAATAATGCAATCATTTCATTTAAATATGTTTTTTCTATAGCTGGCTGATCGCCTAAAAGCACTAGCACCGCATCATAGCTATTTTTTGTAGTTTTTAAATGAGATACTCCATAAGCAATGCTACTACTTAACCCTTCCTTGAAATTACTATTGTGAATAAAGTGAATATTTGCAGATGAAATCTCTCTCCGAATTAAAAGATGGTTTGCACCTAAAATGCAGTATACATGATTTATATTGATCGCTTTTGCTTTAGATAAAACGGTTTCTAATAAGAAATTAACTCCAATTTTAACCAATTGTTTTGGTGTCTTCATTCTAGAAGATTCTCCTGCAGCTAAAACTAAAATCGCAATATCTATCATTGTTTATGTATGTATTTTTCCTTCTAATTTTCTAAGAGAAAAGGGCTCTTTTGCGCTAATCACTGCAAGAATTTCTGCAATAATAGAAACTCCAATTTCTTCTGGTGTTTGTGCACCTATATGTAATCCGGCGGGCGTATAGATTGAATCTAAAAATGCTTCTGTAGTATTTGGTGCATATTCAAAAAGTTCATTAAATAAACGTTCTCTTCTACTTGGTGCGCCTAAAATTCCAATATATTTAGGTTGCTGTTCGGCAAGTGCAATTACATATTTTAAATCTTGCACATAACTATGATTCATAAGTACAAGCGCACAATTATCGTTGATATTGTTGAATTTAATAGTTTCAGGACTCTCGCTAATTACTTTATTCGCTCCTGGGAAATCAGTAAGTTGTTTGCTGTCTTTTATGGAAGTAATTACCTCAACTTCCCAACCTAGCGTAGCTGCTATTTTGCACAATTTTACCGCATCGTGCTCGCCGCCAATAATAATTAATTTAAAAGCAGGTTGCAATACCTGGTTATAAACGGCAACATCACTTTTGGTTATAGTTGTTTCTGTGAATGTGAATTGTTGCTTATTTTCAAAAGTTAAGGTGGTACCAAACTCTCCAAAAACTTCATTTTCTTTTTGGAAATAACTGGTTAATTGTAAAGACTCTCTTTTAGAATTGGCCTTAGAGAAAGCAGCTATAAATTTGTTAGTAACAAAAAAAGGTTCGATTAAAACATATAAAATACCTTCACAGCCTAACTTGTATCTACCATCGTAGGTAATTACTTTGGGTATATTGTCTCTAAAAACGGTACTTGCTCTATGCATTATTTCTTTCTCTACACAGCCACCACTAACGGCACCAACAGAGCTCAAATCTTCAGAAATCAACATTCGAACTCCGGGTTTTCTATAAGAAGAGCCTTCTAGAAAAACCACAGTTGCTAGCACGTTTTTCAATCCTTTTTCTTGATGGATAACGGCTTGCTTAATAATTTCTTTGAGTTCATGAATCATTGGCGAAAAATAATTTAGCTAAATGTAAGAATTTTTAAATTCTTATTTATGACTTATTTTACAAGTTTCGCACTCATAGTTATCTTCATTTATAACCATCCCACTGATATTACTTTCTACAATTTTTTTAATAAAACTATTGTAAGTTTGGTCATTTCCAACGAGTTTACTTCCTTTATTTAGCTTGTAAAAATCTCCTTCCCATTCTTGTTTGCCCCAACAATTTGGACAAATTCCTTCTGGGGCATTTTCGCTTGTATTTCCAGTATCTTTTGCGGTAAAATATTTTCTTAAACTTTGTATTAGGCTCATAATTGTCTATTTTTTATGTGTAGTCGGAATAAGAGCAGAAACTTTACTAGTTAAGTTGTATTCTTAATAAAGCTAGTTCCAAATTAATTGTTTGCGCTCTTTCCAGTAAAATTCTGGAGATATTTTAAATGAATTTAGGAGGTCAATTTCATTATTAGAGAGTGAAAAAGTATTTAGTTGTAAATTTTGTTTTAGCTGCACGTTGTTGCTTGCGCCGCTTAAAACAACACTATTAGGTATGGTTTGTTCGCAATACCTCAAAGAAATGGCATCTATGCCAACGGCGTGCTTTTTTGATATGCTTTCTAAAATTGCATACATTTTATTATAATGCGGATAAGATTCGTTTCTAAAAATCCTACCATTTGCCATAGCCTCTTTAATTACAATCGATTTATTTTGATGTATTAGTTCTTCTGAAATTTCTAGTAAACTTTGATCTAATAAATTATAAGTCACCTGAAATAAATCAAAAAGAGAAGTACCATTAACCGTTATATTTAATGCTTTTTTAATCACCTCTGTTTGATTGGTGCCTGTTGTAGTCAATCCTATTTTTAAATTATGTTCTTTTTTTAGTGACGCCAAACGTTCTAAAACTTCAGAATTTTCTAAAACACCAGTTTCTATAGTTGCCGAGTGAATTTGATATACTTTTAAATAGGGGAGTAGTTGTTTAGAAAAATTCCATTGTGCATTTAATTTTGCTAAACTGTGTTCTTTTACTTCATGCACTGTTGCATTTTCATTAAAATTAGCGGTATAGGTGTAGCCCCATTTTGTAGCAATTTGGATAGATGCATCATTTTTTGTTTGTAACCACTCTACAACCAGTGCTTCTGCCAAACCATAACCAGGAGCTGTATCGAAATATCTAACCCCTTTATTATAGGCAGTTTCTAATACAGAGAAACTATTTTTTTTAAACGTTTCTAAATTGGATTTACCACCAGTTTGAAAACGAATATTTATGTATTGAGGTCTTCCTAATGCAGCAGTTCCTAATCCTAATTTCATATTTTTTTATTTAAGAACTACAAGATAACATAGAGCACCCTACATTGTTTCTTGCCCATTCTGGTCTTTTTGAAAACCATTTATCATTCTCTGGTTGTGTATCATATGGTTTTTTTAAGAGTTGAAATAATTCATCAATTAAAGCATAATTTCCTTTATCTGCCTCGTCAATTGCCATTTGAGACATGTAGTTTCTTAGCACATACTTAGGATTTACAGCATCCATTTTTTGTTTTCTCTCTTTTGATGATATCAATTCTTTTTGAAGCCTATTGGCATATTTTTCAAACCACAAACGCCAAGTATCTTTCACTGTATTAGAAATATTTTCGAAATCATAAAAGGCTTTTTCTATCAATTTTAAACTAGACTCTGCATCGGTAAAATCACTTAGGTTTCTAAAAAAAATTGTCATGTCTGTCTCTACCAATTGCAAGTTATCTTCTAACCGCTGAATCAATTGTAAGTCATCTGCGTCGCTAATAGATAAACCCAACTTAGATTTCATCATTGTTAAAGATTCATGCTCAAAATCTGTTGTGTACTGTTTTAAAATAGTCTCTAATGGCGCTACATCTTCTATGATTGGATATAAAGCATTTGCTAGTTGATACAAATTCCATAAACCCATATTTGGCTGATTTCCATATCGATATCGTTTGTGTTCACGATCTGTAGTATTTGGTGTCCATCCAAAATCAAAACCTTCTAACCAACCATAAGGTCCAAAATCTATGGTTAAACCTAAAATAGACATGTTGTCTGTATTCATAACTCCATGCACAAAACCAACGCGTTGCCAATCAATAATCATTTTTAAAGTTCGTTCTGCAACCTCCTTAAAGAATAAGATGTAATTTTTTTTTGAGGGAGCTCCTAAATGAGCAAAATGATGTTTAATGGTATAATCTACTAAGCCTTTTAAATTTTTCAAGTCATCTCTTGCTGTAAAAATTTCAAAACTACCAAAACGCAAAAAGGAAGGTGAAATTCTAGAAACAATAGCACCTTTTTCATACGCCGGATTCCCATCATATAAAACATCGCGTAAAACAGCATCTCCAGACAAGCTTAAAGACAATGCTCTGGTGGTTGGCACACCTAAATGATACATAGCTTCACTGCACAAATACTCTCTAACAGAAGAACGTAAAACAGCTAAACCATCTGCAGTTCTAGAATAAGGTGTTTCGCCAGCACCTTTTAATTGGACTTTCCAGTTTTTATTTTGATGTTCAACTTCAAATAAATTAATAGCGCGTCCATCTCCTAATTGTCCTGCCCAATTGCCAAATTGGTGGCCGGCATAGCACATAGCATACGGTGTTGTATTTGGGTATACGGCGTTACCAGTAACTATGTTTTTAAAAAGAGTTGTTTCAGTATCAGTAGTAGAAACACCCAATTCAGAAGCCATTTCTTTAGAAACATGTACTATTTCTGGCTTGGCAGTTTTTTTTGGTAAAACATAAGAAAAAGCCGCATTTTCTACCTGTCTTCTTGTATTTTCTTTGACAACATCTGCTGGCAATTCTGTAGTGAAAGTGTTTTTTATATTTAATTTCAAATTCGAATTTTTTTAAGTTTTCAAAGGTTTTTATCGCTTTGTTTTATCAATCTATTTTTGAAGTGCGCTAACAGAAGGATTTCTTATTTTTTTATTTTCATACAAGTTACGTAATTTGGTTTCAATTTCTACATTGTTTTCAATCTCTAGAAATACATAACATAAGTTGCCTGTTTCTAAAAAGATATTACAGTAGCTTGTTTTTTGGTATTTTTTTACACCAAATAAGTGTATTTTTATTTTCTTCCGGTTTAAAACCTTTTTAGCTCGTAGCGCAATCTCTTTTAATTTTTTGTGATTTACTATTTTAGTTTTTCTGCATGCAGTTTTCGCAGTTTCGCTAACTTCGGTTCAATCACGTAGGTACAATATCCTTGGCCATTGTTATTTTTATAAAAATCTTGGTGTTCTTGCGTTGCTATATAAAAAGGAGGTAAAGCACTTAACTCTGTTACCACTTTGCCTTCATAGTAGACCTGAATTTGTGTTAAAACAGCTGCTGCTACCTTCTGTTGTGTATTGTTGTGATAATAGATTACAGATCTATATTGTGTGCCTCTATCTGCGCCTTGTTGGTTTAAAGTTGTAGGATCATGTGTCGTCATAAAAACGACTATAATATCTTGATATGAAATAATATTTGCATCAAAAGTAATTTCAATTACTTCTGCATGACCTGTTAAGCCAGAGCATATTTCTCTATACGTTGGTTCTCCCGGAACATTTCCTCCAGCATACCCAGAGATTACTTTTTCTACCCCTTTTACTTCTTGAAATACAGCTTCTGTACACCAAAAACATCCACCTCCTAAAGTGGCTATTTGTAAATTTTCATTCATTTTATACGCTGTCATTGCTAATTATAGATATTCAGTAGTTTTTAATTAAAAGATACCTTACCCCACATATTTGCAATAATTTTTTTCTGATTGTTTAATTTATTTTTTTTCTAATTGCATTGCTGCAGAATTTATACAATAACGCAATCCACTAGGCGCTGGTCCGTCAGGAAAAACATGACCTAAATGGGCATCACAAGTATTGCATAGTGCTTCAACTCTAACCATTCCAAAAGAAACATCTTTATGATATTTAATTGCATTTTCTTGAATAGGTTGCGTAAAACTTGGCCATCCAGAATTAGAATCAAATTTTATTGTAGCATCAAATAAGGGTGTATTGCAACAAATACAATTGTATTTACCTGCATCATAAATAGAACACAAAGCTCCTGTATGAGGACTCTCTGTGCCTTTTTGTCTGGTAACCCTGTATTGTTCTGGGGCTAAAAGGGCTTGCCATTCGGTTGCTGTTTTCTCAACTCTTTTAGTTGGCGTTGGGTTTCCTTTTGTAGCAAAATGTATAATTTCTTTCCAAGTAAGCATGCTAGTTATTTTCTTTTTTATAATTGTTATCGTCCTTTTTTTAGACGAGATAAGAGGTTTAAACTTACAACTACATCTGTTTTATTTGAACTAAATTCAATACCTAAATTTATGAAAAATTTTAAATAAAAAAATGCACAATATTTTAAATATTGCGCATATAATTATAATTCTATTAGTACTTAATTTTTATTTCTGTCTAAAATAGATGGTAATTGGTACACCAGAAAAATCGTACATATCTCTTAACTTATTTTCTAAAAAACGCTTATAAGGGTCTCTTACATATTGCGGTAAATTACAGAAAAACGCAAACTGAGGTGTAAGTGTAGGCAATTGCATGCAATATTTAATTTTAACAAATTTACCTTTTGTAGCTGGTGGCGGATAGCTTTTTACAATTTCTAGCATTGCATCATTCAGCTTACTAGTAGATATTTTGAATTTTCTTCTTTCAAAAACTTCTACGGCAGTTTCAATTGCTTTAAATATTCGTTGTTTTGTTAATACAGAAGTAAAGACAATTGGCACATCTGTAAAAGGCTCAATTTGTTTTCTAACCATGGCTTCAAAATCACGCATAGTATTGGTTTCTTTCTCTACTAAATCCCACTTATTTATTAAGACAACAACTCCTTTTCTGTTTTTTTCTGCCAACCAAAAGATACTTTGGTCTTGGCCTTCAAAACCACGAGTAGCATCTACTACTAAAATAATAACATCTGCATATTCTATAGAACGCACTGCACGCATTACAGAGTAAAATTCTAAATCTTCTTTTACCTTCGATTTTTTTCTAATTCCGGCAGTATCTACCAGGTTAAAATCAAACCCGAAACGGTTGTATTTAGTATCAATAGAATCTCTTGTTGTCCCTGCAATATCTGTTACAATATTTCTTTCTTTACCAATTAAAGCGTTTATAAAAGAAGATTTCCCTGCGTTTGGTCTTCCTACAACGGCAAATCTTGGTAGGTCTACTTTTTCTAAATCTACTGCTTCCGGCGCTGGCATTTTTAGAGCAATATCATCTAATAAATCTCCAGTTCCACTTCCATTAATAGAAGAAATTGTGTGGTAACCACCTAAACCTAAGTTATAAAATTCTACAGCATCTGCATCTCGCATTGCGTTATCAACTTTATTAACAGTAACAAAAATTGGTTTTTTTACTTTCCGTAAAATCTTAGCAACTTCTGCATCCATAGGTGTAATACCCTCTTCTACATCTACAACAAATACAATAATATCTGCTTCTTCAATTGCTAACTTTACTTGTTTTCTAATTTCTTCTTCAAAAATATCATCAGAACCAATAATGTAACCACCTGTGTCTATTACAGAAAATTCTTTTCCATTCCAGTCAGATTTTCCATAATGCCTGTCTCTTGTAACTCCACTAACAGAATCTACAATAGCATCTCTTCTCTGCACCAATCTATTAAAAAGTGTCGACTTTCCTACATTTGGTCTTCCTACGATGGCAACAATACTATTCATTTGTGTTCAAATTTTTTGCAAAGGTACGATTTAAGCTTTTAAGAAAGACGCTAAAAATGAAGTCTTTAAAAAACTAAAATCATCTAAATTATTTACTGTTTTTTCTTCTTTAAAATTAAGGGAATATCGACAAAATTAGGCAGGGTACATGCGCTAATTTATTTCTGATTGTAACCAAAACGTTTCAACTGAATTTTGTCACTACGCCAGTTTTTGTTCACTTTTACATACAATTCTATGTATACTTTTTTCTCAAAGAATTTTTCTAAATCTTTTCTAGCTTCTGCGCCTACTCTTTTTAGGGCTGCGCCTTTATGACCTATAATAATTCCTTTTTGTGTTTCTCTTTCTACCATAATTATAGAACGTATTCTAACAATGGTTTCTTCTTCTGTAAACTCTTCTGTTTCTACCTCTACAGAATACGGAATCTCTTTCTTATAATGAATTAGAATTTTTTCTCTAATTTTTTCATTTACAAAAAAGCGTTCTGGTTTGTCTGTTAATTGATCTTTCGGGTAAAAGGCAGGCCCTTCTGGTAGTAGTTCTTTTATTTTATCTGATACTGCTGCCACATTAAATTTTTCTAATGCAGAAATTACAAATACTTCGGCATTGGGTACTTTTTCTTTCCAGTATTCTATTTTTTCTTCAACTTCATCTTGAGAAGACTTGTCAATTTTATTTAAAAGCAACATTACAGGAATTTCACTGTGAATTATTCTGTGGAAGAATGCTTCATTTTTAAGCTCTTTTTCACCAACTTCTACCATATAGATTAAAATATCGGCATCTTCAAAAGCAGATTTTACAAAATCCATCATAGAAGATTGTAGCTCATAGGCAGGTTTTATGATACCTGGCGTATCAGAAAATACAATCTGATAGTCCTCTTCATTCACAATTCCTAAAATACGATGCCTTGTAGTTTGGGCTTTCGCAGTAATGATAGATAGCTTTTCACCTACCAAAGCATTCATTAATGTAGACTTACCTACGTTAGGATTTCCTATAATATTTACAAAACCAGCTTTATGTGTCATGCCACAAAGGTAATTCCTTTTTGTATTTGATTAGAATTTAGAGCATTAAAAAATATCAAAAAAATATCATTAAAAAGTTTGGTCTATTGTTTAGTTAAGTTGTACATTTGCAGTCGGAAATAAGGGATCGAGTTTATGAGTCGAAAGTTAGAAGCTAAGTCCTTATTTTTGAAACAACAACGCGGGATAGAGCAGTAGGTAGCTCGTCGGGCTCATAACCCGAAGGTCACTGGTTCGAGTCCAGTTCCCGCTACTAATAAACTCCTTGAGAAATCAAGGAGTTTTTGTTTGGAATCAAGTGATGCGTGCATCTTCTTGAGAACAAAATAAAAATTTAGATTACAAAGCAATCGGAGTTTCTTTGGGCTGTTTCTACTTTTGGCCCATTGCGAAACAACGTGAAGCAATGAATCCAGTTCCCGCTACTAAAACAATAAAACGGTTATACTTTTATAGTGTAGCCGTTTTTTATGGTTCTGTCCTTCTATCCATTCTTACATTAATTATCACATAAGGATAAAAATATATGTACTGATATTCAAATATTTACATTTTTATAGTTTGCTATGAAAGTCTAAAATAGCTCTAATTATGACAGATGTGACAGAGCCCTTGACCAACCAACACTCCCTCCAAGGTGCAGAATTTTTCATTATCTTTGAAATATATTTTTTTAGGCCATGATGATTTTAAGAATACTATTAGTGATTATACTACTGACTGGATGTAGTAAAAAGGATCCAGCGGAAAACAATAACCCCATAAACGGCACTTACACCAGAAGTATTGATGTTAATGGCGAAGTTCGTGAATATTTGATTCACATACCGGATGCATACGATGGAACTCAGTCAGTACCTATTATGTTAAACTTTCATGGTTGGACAATGTCCGCTAATGATCAAATGAATGTGAGTGATATGCGTGCTTTATCAGAATCTGAACAATTTATCCTTGTTTATCCGCAAGGATCTCTGTTCTATGGTTCAACTCATTGGAATGTTGGTTCGTGGACAACGGGAAGTAGCTCTAATGATATAGGATTTATTGGCGATTTAATAATTGAAATCACTGCCAATTATAATATTGACCAAGATCGAATTTATGCATGTGGCTATTCAAATGGAGGGTTCTTTAGTCAAGAATTAGCCTGTCATTTAAGTGATAAAATAGCCGCTATTGGAGCCGTTGCGTCAAATATGAGTGAAAGAACAAGGAATACATGTAACCCAACTCACCCTACGCCAATTATTACAATTAGTGGCACCATGGATACTGTGGTTCAATACGATGGGTCTGAACCAGAAGGGACAATATCGCACAGCGAAACGATAAATTATTGGATAGACTTCAATAATACTGACACCTCAGCGGTTATAACCAATTTACCAAATAGCAATCCTACAGACGGAAGTTCCGTAGATTTATTTCAATATTTCAATGGAGATAATAATGTTGAAATCGAACATTATAAAGTTATAAACGGAGGTCACGGTTGGCCAGGAGTATTGGGGAATATGGATATTAACGCAAACTCTATTATTTGGAATTTTGTATCTCAATTTGATCTTAATGGCAAAATATAATTATAAAGTATTAGAACCTGAAATAATAACTATTGCCTACAATGTATATAAAACATGGCTAATATAGGTTTTGCCAAAGGTTTGTGTATAATACGAAACGATAGCGTCTTTTTACACGCTACGTTTCATACACAAACCGTTAGCCACAAATTAGAAACCAAGTAATCATCGAGTCACTTCCTACACAATTAAAGGAAGTTTACGTTCCTTATTTAATTGTTATTGAGGAGGGAGAAATGGATGTCGTCCAAGGTGAGTGGATCGTCAAAAGAAGAAATTGTGCTGCAACTTTGAATAATAGGGGGAGGGGAAATCAAAATTCAAACGACTCAATCTTTGACAATGAGACTAATAAAATTACAAGTATTTACAAACTCTCTGCGAGATATATAAACGTTCGATATTTCAATAGAGTTATCTACTAAGAAGAGTAATCAGCAATGGTTACTCTTTTTTTTACTTTAAACTTAGCGATACACTTGTGTTAGGAGTGTATTAATTGAAGGTTAAACTTACATTTCTTATATTTGTTTAAACTAAATTATTATGAAAAAACTTCTTATTCTTTTAGTTATCTTTAAATGAAAAAGGTATAATCAAACGAGTTATTTTTAAATATTAAAGAGCATATAGATTATAGTAGTAAATTGTCTTGCTAGAGTGTTCTTATAGTTAAAGGACCTCATTAATTTACGGTTCTAATATTTCATAAATAGGATTAAATTATTGCCTGTGTTATTCGTAAAATAATTGGTGGTATGGTGGCTTATTATATTTAAGAGAATGCTTAAGTTTCACCGCCTTGACATAAAAAAGATATAATTTTAGTAGAAACTGCCTATAATTAAAGCCCTACAAAACGGCAACCATGTTATTGTTAACTCCTGGAACTTCACAGGTTTATTATGGTGATGAATCTGCAAGAGATTTAACGATTGATGATACCGTTGGTGATGCAACTTTGCGTTCTTTTATGAATTGGAATGATATTAAAACTAAAGATGAAACTCAAAAAATATTACATCACTGGCAAAAATTAGGTCAGTTTAGAGCAAATCATATGTCAGTAGGAGCAGGGAAGTACCAGTTAATTTCTGAAGATAATGGATTGGTTTTTTCAAGAATTAGAAAAGAGGATAAAATAATTGCGGGTATAAATTTATCAAAAGGAAATAAAGTATTGAATGTTTCATCAATTTTTAAAAATGGTGATACAGTAAATGATTTTTATTCAAATCAACTAATTGAAGTTAAAGACGGAAAAGTAACTTTAAATTCAGCTTTTGATATCGTCTTATTAGAAAAAAAATAAACGATAAAAATCAGGGTTTTAGATGATAATTAGGTTTATAACGCTGAAATTTATAAGGATGAAAAACCTGCTTCTATGGCATCTAGTTTGAAGGTTTTTTCTTTGAAATTTTTACAATTTTATTTTTAATTCTTCTATACTCTTTGATATTAAAAGGATTGAAGAGAATAAAGTATTCACTCTATTGGTTCGAACTTTGTCATTTTGTTTGTCATAACCTATTTCGGATGGAAACACCAATTTTTGATTTTTTTGTTTTAAGTCCCCGGAAGCCGATAAATCAGTGATGTCATTCACCTCTTACAAAAGAAATTAGTATAAAATTTCACTATCTGTTTTTAACAGATGCAACAGCCTCATCATCCCAAAAGGTATTTATAATTTACCCGTACTTAATTACTCAAATTAAGGTAATAATGAGTGCTTCTCCCACTTCCATGAATAATTAATGCTCCAAGTGCTGCCAATAGTTTTAAATCTCTAGTAGCAGTAGCTTTAGATGTTTGGGTAATTCTCATATGTTTTTTTGCTGTCATACCGCCTTCAAAACCACTTGGTCCTTCCTTAAACATTCGGTTAATGCTTTTTAATTGACGTTCGCTTAGTTGGTCTGAGTATGAATCAAAAAAACGAGTTTTTTTCAAAGTAAAATTTATTAACCCTTCCGCATTTTTTTGAGCATCAACAATCACTTGTAAAAAGTAGTGTATCCAAGGCGTAATTTCATTGCTTTTTTGCCCCTCTTCTAACGCACTATAATACGCTTTTTTGTTACTTTCAATGGTTGCCGAAAGGCTTAGTAATAATGAATATCCTACACTTTGCGAAAGTGCCTTATCAGCAACTGCACGACCAATACGCCCATTTCCATCTTCAAATGGATGAATGCTTTCAAAATAAATATGGGCAATTGCCGAACGTATAGGAGCGTATTTAATAGGATTATTTCCGTTAGGTGCAGTGTTGTTAAACCATTGGATAAATGCTTTCATTTGTAACGGAATATCTGCTGATGGAGGTGCCTCAAAATGTACTATTGGTTTATCTAATCTTCCTGAAACGACTTGCATCGGTGCGATATGACTTCGCCATTTACCAATATTAATATGGGTTTGAGTAGTAAAAAGATGCTGATGCCACTCTTGTAATGTTTGTTCGGTTAATGGGTCATCATAGGTTCTGCGTACTTCGGTCATCAGTTTCCCGATACCTTTAGCGCGTACATCTCTTACTTCTTTATTTGGTTCAAATAACCCCAAATTATGACGAATTGAAGAAGTAACATCTTCTCTACTTAAATACTCATTTTCTATTTCCGAAGTTTTTAAAGCTTCAGAAACAAGTATTTCTATTAATGTTTCTTCTTGGGATGCTTTTGGCATTGCTTGTAACAAGCCTTTTAAGTGACCAGATTTTTCTATGAAAACATATAAAATATCTTCAAACTCTTTTTTGGAAAAACTAAACTTTCCCCAATTTGATTGCTGCCAATTGTATTTCATGAGCCGATTATATTGTTTATTCGGCTCAAATATAGATAAAAAACGAGTCGAAAGTGAATTTAAATTGGCTCATTTTTTTGTGTTTATCAAGAATTTTCTCAAAACAAGAATTCAAAGCAGTTAAATTTAAGGTGTATTTAGAGAGAATTTAATTATAAATCACTGTAAATAACCTATAAAAAGGATGTTTTTTGACTATTTAGTCAAACTCATAACCAGAAGGCCACTAGTTCAAATTTAGTTTCCACTTCTAGTAAAATCTTTAACCTTTTTTAGGCTGAAGGGTTTTTTATTCACTCAATTAAATATTGAAAATTCCTTCAAAATTTCAACGAAATTGTTCGAACTATTTTCTGTTCCCGCTACTAAAACAATAAAACGGTTATACTTTTATAAAGTGTAACCGTTTTTACTTTTTATTTCATTAGCACATAAGATTATCCACAAGACAAAAACCAATTCTATCATTCTTTGATATAGTCCAATATATTCAGAAATCAAGTTTGCACTTATAACACATACTAAAAGAAAACTGGCTATTCCAAGTAAAATCGATTGCACAGAGAAACTATAATAGTTTGATTTTTTCAATCCTAATCCAATTAAAATCATTAAAAAAGGAACAAATAGATACGTTAATAATCCTGTAAAATTATGAATTAGTTGCGAAAAACTTGGATCGATTAACGCCTTATTACATCCACTATCACATGGAAATATTCCAACAACTAATGTGGCTAGCCCATAAAATATTCCGATTCCGTAAAATCCTATTTTGATTAATATGG
>Ga0307993_1000270_pt1 | contig 17748 bp, 13 predicted proteins | sample EllFjometagen260_FD_203163 | JGI IMG/M metagenome (GOLD analysis project Ga0307993, IMG submission 203163) | Marine microbial communities from Ellis Fjord, Antarctic Ocean - #260 | ecosystem: Environmental > Aquatic > Marine > Unclassified | place: Southern Ocean | collected 2014-11-02 | reverse complement strand
GGTGTGGCTAGCGGTGGTAGCTGTGTCCGTGAATCCTGTGCCTTGGGTGTAGCCCGTCGGGCCCCATTCCAAGGGGAAACTGGACCCAGCGGAGGTCCATGTCAAGCTAGCTGATGTGTCTGATACGCCATTGATGCCAAGGCCTGTTGGCTCTGGACACAAGGGCTGTACCTCAATGTTGATGTTATCAACCCATGCATCATTGCCCCAACTGGTGGTGGCAATCCATCGGAACTGCGCCACGCTGTTGTAGTAAGTGGCTGAATCCAGGTTGAAAATTTCTTGCTTGTACGTGCCCGGCGAAGAGACCGTTGCACCGTCTTGAGAGTCAAAGTTGGCATTCGCCACAGACCACAAGGTGTCCCATGTGGTGGTACCCGATTTCTGAACAACCAGGTGCATTGACTGCAAGTACCAAGGAGACGGTGCATGAGACCATCTGAATTTCACGCGCGTCAATCCCTGCAAACTCATGGGCGGTGACGTCATCATCCCATCACCCGAAGATCCCCACGTGCTCATGTCCGCATGCGCGGCAAAGTTCGTGGAGTCATGGGTCCAGCTGCTTGTGCCGCCTGCCAGATCAAAGCAGTTGGGCGGCCAATTGCTGAAGGTCTCAGCCAACGGTATGGCTTGAGTGACACATGGCGTGCAAAAGCTGATGGGTCCACTCCAGTTGGAGTAACCATTGCCTGCTGAAGAACAGTTCTGACGAACGTACACATCGTAGCAGGTGTTGGCGGTGAGGCCATTCATGGTGTGGGTCGTCGTTGTAGCGGTCCCCGTGGATCCTGTGCCCTGCGTGAAGCCAGCAGGGCCATACTCCAAATCAAAGCTGCTACCTGTGGATGTGAAGGAAAAAGTGAAATTTGTGGCCGTCGCAGAACCTGCAATCAAAGCATAGGGCTGAGGACAAGCAGGAGGGCCTGCAACCAGCACCGTGTAATCATGCGTCTCACCATAGGTGAAGGATGTGCACGATTCTGTGCTTGCAAGGGCAGAGCCAGCAAATTTGCCACGCATTCTCAAGCGATGGTTGCCGGTTGGTACTGTGGATGGGATAACAACAGCGCTAGCTGTCGTCGTGCCTGCCGTGCCTGAGGCCGCTGCTGAGGCCCATATTTGCTCACCTGCATCATCAAAATCGCCATCGTCATTGGCATCAATCCAGATGGCGTACCATTGGCTGCTGTAGTTGGATGTCACGCTGATGTTAAGAAAGGCGGTTTGCTGGACCAAAATGGTGTCAGCCGTGTAATCGGCATAGCCATTGGTGGAACAGCCGGTGTTCGTTTGCACCAGATTGTTCAAGGTGACATCGTCCAAATCGTCACCCACAGTACAGTTTGATGTGCCGTACAAACTGGTGGTGCAATAGGTTTGTGCTTGAGAAGAATAGGTGAGGCCAATCAGTAGGGCCATCAGGGCGTAAATTCGCTTCATCGAATCAGGTTTATAATGATTAAGAGCCCAAATATACATAAATGCCGCATGAATTATCCGTGGAAAAACAGGTGTTGGGTAGGGCTAGCTGCCTTAGGATTAATTGCCCAGTGCGCTCTGCCCATGGCCCCTGACGGCGGACCCAGAGATGTGGATCCACCTGTCATTGTCACGGCCAATGTTCCCTATGGCAGCACCCAAATGCAGGGCCAATCCATGCAGTGGACCTTCGATGAATTCGTCAAGCTGCACCAAGCCTCACAGCAAATCATCTGTTCCCCACCCTTGCCTGAATCCGTGACTTACGAACTCAAAGGCAAAACCCTCAGCATTGCATGGGACGGGGACTTGATACCGGAAAGCACCTACAACATGCAGTGGGGTTCTGCCATCAAGGACTTGCACGAAGGCAATGTGCTCAAAGGCTTTCAATGGGTCTGGTCCACAGGGGCGACCATCGACTCTGGCATGATTCATGGCCAATTGGTTGACCTCACCGGAGAGCAATTAGGCAAGGATCTATCCCTCTGCCTCTACCCCATTGATGCACAGGATTCTTGCTTGTTGGGCCCACCGCTTTACAGCACGCGCAGTGACGACTCTGGCCGCGCCCACTTTCATCACGTGAAACCCGGGAGCTACCAGTTGCGGGCCTTTTTAGACAAGGACGGCAACAACCGCTTGTCAGAAGGTGAAAGCAGCCCCATTGCTTGGTCAGTGGCCCACACAGACAGCAGCCATCACTCACTTGAACTGCCCCTCACAAAATTGCCGTCTGACAGCCTGCTGAGCTGGCGTCAATTGCCTGCAGATTCCAGTGGCACACTGGCCCTGCATGTCAACCTGCCTCAGGTCAAAAAGGGCATGCTCAGGCTGGTTAAACAGGATGGCATTTACCGTGAGTGGCACCTGGAAAATGGGGTGGTGAAGGACAGCATTGCTGGCTTGCCGCCGGGCCAATACGCCCTCTATGTCGTGGTTGACATCAATGGCAATGGTGCATTGGATGCAGGATCATACTGGGCAAGAGAAGTCAGCGATCAAATCCTTCGTGGGCCCGATGTGGAAGTCCGCGCCAATTGGCATGTCGACCACCAATGGGTCAATTGAACCCTAATCAGTCCAAGGTGAAGGCGTCGCCGTCATTGAGAAAGGGGTAACGCTTGCGCACTGCCTTCAACTTGAGGGAAGACCAGGTTGCGCGAAGCACCTGCTGCTGATGCGTAGCGCCCTGTATCAAGAGACTCCCTTCAGGCCCGATCAACTGGGACTGGCCACTGTGCGGCACCTTGAAGCCATCCACGCCCACCCGATTGACACCCGCTACATAGCACTGGTTTTCCATGGCCCTTGCCCTGAGCAGGGTAGTCCAAGCATCCACCCTGGATTCCGGCCAGTTGGCCACCAACAACAATGCATCATAGGGATCCTTGGGGTCATTTCTCAGCCAAACTGGGAAGCGTAAATCGTAGCACACCGCAAGTCGCATGGCCCATCCATGAACCTGGACGGTAACCTGAGACTGGCCCGCATCAAAGCGTTCTGCCTCGCCTGCTATGCTGAACATGTGTCGTTTGTCTACAAAGGTCAATTCGCCCTGAGGGCTGGCTAGGAAGAAACGGTTGCGGTAGCGATCACCCACCTTCACAAAGGCTGATCCGCCCACAAAGGATTGGCAACGATTGGCCTGAAGCAACAAAAAGGCTTGGATGGCGTCAACGGTTTGCGGATCTGACGCAACCTCTAGGTCCTTTGTGGCAAAACCCGTGGCAAAGGTTTCAGGCAAGAGAATCACATCTGCATCCAATGGCATGTGATCAGCAAAGCTTGCAAAATTGGCTTCGGGATCTAGCCAGGAAATGTCCGACTGAATCAGGGCAATGCGCAGCTCATCCTTCATCTGAAAGCGCTTTTGCCTGTTTGTCTATCAGGTATTGTATATGCCCAACAAGCATCTCTGCCTGGTCTTCACGGGTCCCGTCATAGTAGCCTCGAAGCTGTCCTTTGTGGTCAATCAGCACCAAATTTTCTGTGTGAATGAAGCTGTGTTCATCCCAGCCCTGACCTTCTTCTAGCACAGTGAAATAGCTGGTTCTGGCCAATGTGTTGAGTTCTTTTGGGTCACCCGTTAACAGCCACCAACGCTGGGGGTCGATGCCGTTGGCCTCACCATAAGCTTGAAGCACAGGAACGGAATCGTACACCGGAGTGGCACTGTGAGACATGATCATCACACGGTGGTCATTGAGAAAGGCGGCTTGTACCAGCTTGAGGTTGGCCGTCATGTCAATGCAGATGCCTGGACAGGTGGTGAAGAAATAGCTGACCACGCGGATTTTTCCGTCCACATCGCTTCGGCTCACCGATTCCCCCAACTGGTTGACCAGGTTGAACTCACCAACCACATGGCCGCTACCAACTCGTTCAAGGCTGTCAGCCACCACCGATGGCTCGATGTCGGCAGGGTTCAGTACCGGCAAGTAAGGGGTGGGCTTTTGAATGCTGTAAGCAATAGCCACACCAAGGATGAAGATCATCATCAGTATCAACAACTTGTTTCTCTCGGTTCGCTTCAAACCCATGGCATTATATTTGTATCCTCACTAAAGAGATTCAGTACAAATTTCAGCATAAAGCCATGAAAGCAAGCCAAAAATTTTTACCCCTCCTTTCCCTAGTCATTCTGCTGGTCGGTTGCGACGGATTGAAAAAAGGGCCCGTGGATATAAGCATCACCTTCGCTCCCGTCTTTGATGGCACTGAGGTCGTTTATGAACAAAGTCTGCATCAATCGGCCACAACCAATGATGCATTCACCTTCGTGCGGAGCGATTTAATCCTGACCGATTTCTCTTTGCTCGATGAAAATGGCGAAGTAGCCAACGAAATTGGCGGTTCAGCTGCCTATGTGCACATGGCTGGCGATCTCAGCGATCGCAACTGGACCCTGACTGATCAAATCGACCCAGGCCACTACGGTGGCATCCGTTTTTACATTGGCCCTGATGCCTTTGCCAATCACGGTGACCCCTCTTTGTGGCCCGCTGGTCATCCGTTGAATCCTACCGTCAATGGCTTGCATTGGGCATGGTCTAAGGGCTATATTTTTTCTGCCTTGGAAGGCACCTATGTCACCAGCACAGGCACCGAGACCTTCCTTTACCACATCGGGTTTGACAGCAATCGCGTCAGGGTAGACATCCTACAAAACATCGATTTCCGCCGTGACAGAGATGTCACCGTGGACTTCAACCTAGCCAACATTTTTGATGGCACCCACCTTATCGAACCAGCCATTACCGGAGACTTCACCCACAGCACCTTTGACAATGGCCTCGCATCCAAGATTAGCCACAACCTCATGGGGGCATTCAGCATCAAAGACATCCATTGAGCACCGACCCATGAAATATTTGCTGCTTGTTGTTCTTTCACTGCTCACCTTGTCCATAACAAGTTGCGGTGAAGGCTGGAACAAACCTGACACAACAGCTTACCTCCTGGAAATTCCTCCTGGGTTTCCTCCCCCCGACATCGCTGGAGACAATCCACTGACGGTGGAAGGCATCTTGCTGGGCCGTCAACTCTTTTACGATCCCACCCTATCTGGCGACAGCACACAGAGCTGTGCAGGTTGTCACGTTTCCGCTTTTGGCTTCACCGACAGCGCTGTGGCTTTCAGCACGGGCATCCAGGGATTGCTTGGTGGCAGAAACTCCATGGCCTTGCACAACCTGGCATGGGACGCCGTTTTTTTCTGGAATGGCCGAGCAGCATCCTTGCGTGAACAATCCTTGGTGCCCATCCAAGATGCCTTAGAGATGGATGCTTCACTGGCCGCAGTCATTGAGCGCTTAAAGGCCAGTGACCGCTACCAGAAAGGCTTCAGAGAGGCCTTTGGCCGCAACAAGGTTGATGAAGAGCACCTTGGCATGGCCATGGAGCAATTCATGCACACCATCATCAGTGGCAACAGCAAGTTTGACCAAGTCGCTGCTGGTATGGCAAGCTTCACTGCGCCTGAACAACGCGGCATTCTCTTGTTCAATGGCGAAGTCAACCCTAACTCACCCAACTCCGGGGCTGACTGCTTTCACTGCCACGGTGGCGTGTTAGCGACCAACCACAAATTGATGAACAACGGTTTGGATTCTGTCTTGACCGACCTGGGGCTTGGTGATTTCACGGGCAAGGCCTCTGACAATGGCAAATTCAAGGTGCCCTCGCTCAGAAATCTTGCCTTCACGGCACCCTACATGCATGATGGCCGCTTCAACACCCTGATGGGAGTTCTGAATTTCTACAATGAAAATGTACACAGCAATTCCCCCAACATTGATCCAGGCATGGGTAACTTTGCCAACGGGCTTGGGTTGAATTTGCAAGACAAAATGGACATCATTGCCTTTTTGAATACCTTGAATGATCCCAGCATTTCTACAGACACTCTCTTCCAAAACCCTTACCAATGAACAAGTTATCTTCCCTTTTATTTGCCGTCTTGATGATGGCCAGCCTACAATCCTTTGGTCAACGCAAAGTTGAAATCCGTTTTGAAGTCGATGGCATTTGTGGCATGTGCGAAACCCGAATTGAAAAAGCCCTGCTTGAAACACCCGGTGTGTGGGCTGCTGAATGGGACAAGGCAAGCCATGAAGTGTTTGTGGTTTACAAACCAAAAAAGGTCAGCGAAATGGACCTGCACCGAGCCGTGGCTGCGGTGGGTCACGACACGCAAAAAGTCAAGGCAAAATCCGACATTTATGACGCTTTGGATGGCTGCTGCAAGTACAAGGATGAAGACGTTGTGAATAATCACAAATGAGTAATCCGTCAATTGGCATCATCCTTGCCCCCTTTAAGCTCATGAAGACACCCATTCTGCTTGCTGGCCTGTGCATGAGCTACTCTGCTATGGGTCAGGCAGATACCAACCTCTACCAATCTGTTGACCTGAAGGACATTGAAGTTCGCGGTGAGGCTGCAGCTACATTCATCTCTGCAAAATCTGCGACTTTTGTCAACAACATTAGCAAAAAGGAACTGAAAAAGGCAGCTTGCTGCAACTTATCAGAAAGCTTTGAGACCAACCCTAGCATTGATGTGTCGTTCACCGATGCGGTAACAGGGACCAAGCAAATCATGCTCTTTGGCCTGGCAGGCAAATACGCCCACATCCAAACAGAATTGACCCCGCTGGTTCGGGGCTTGCTGAGCAATTCTGGTTTGAACTTCATTCCAGGTGCATGGGTCGAGTCCATTCAATTGACCAAGGGCATTGGCTCCGCGCTTAATGGGCATGAAAGCATCACAGGTCAAATCAATGTGGAATTGCTCAAGCCTGATGAAATGGCCAATGATGCCTTAGGTCCTGATGCTGAAGGTCGTGGTGACATCTTATTGAACAGCTATGTGAATCAAGGTGGCCGCATGGAAGGCAATATTGCCATGGGCACAAACCTCAATGACCAGTGGTCGGTAGGCATGCTGGGCCATCTGTCTGGCCGCGACATCGCCAATGACAGGAACCAAGATGGATTCATGGACATGCCCTTAGGGAATCAAGCTAACGTCATGCTTCGTGCAAAATACTGGGGACCCAATGGCCTTGAAGGCCTCTTCACCATGCATGGTTTGACCGATGAAAAGCGCGGTGGTCAGGGCGGATCACTGTTTGACTCATCCCCTATCAGCCAGCCATGGTCCAACGCCATCAACCAAGACCGATTAGCCTTCACGGCAAAAACTGGTTGGGTTTCACCCAATCATGACGATTTGAGCATTGGCGTTATCAACCATTGGTACAGCCAAGGGCTCAATGGCCATTTTGGCTCAGATGCTGACCTCCTGAATAAGCGAACCTTCAACCATACGCAGCAAGGTGGACTAACTCAGGTACTTATTAGGGCTAAGGTCCTGGAAGGGCAGCTCTACCAAACCTCAGGCATGGTTTTCAACATCGATGCCTACGACATGAATCAAGGGCGCAATGGCCAGGGGGAATACTCAGGGCTATGGACAGAAACTAACCTTGGCGCTTACACCGAATGGACTTACACACCGGTGGAATCTTTCACCGCTGTGGGCGGGCTGCGTGTGGATCAGCATAGCATTGCCGGTTTGCAATGGTCTCCCAGGGTGCATCTTCGCTATGCTCCCACCAAACTGCAGACCATCAGAGTGTCTGCAGGTCGCGGCTTCCGCATGGCCTTGCCAATGGTTGAATCCTTGGGGCGATTGGCCAGCAACCGCAACTTAACTTATCCGGCCTATGGCAACTTAATGGGTGGTGACATGACCACTTTTGAGTCCGCTTGGAATGCCGGTGCCAGCTACGTCTACAATTTCACCTACGACTACATGCCAGGCAGCATCGCCGCCGATGCGCATTGGACTGTCTTCGATCACGCCATCGTGCATCATTACTGGATGCCAGGCCAACATGTGGTTTACCCAGAACGCGCCTACAATGGAAGCCCTGCCAAGCAGAGCAACAGCCTGGGGGTTACTTTGAACTACAAGCTCAACAAGTCAACTGACATGCGATTGGCCTACCGCAACCAAATCACAGAAGCCAAGTACTGGAACAACCCCTCGGGTGAAACGATGGCTCAATTGCCCTTTGTGGCCAAGCACCGCGGCATGGCAAACATCAGCAAAGCCATCAAAGGCGGATGGGAGCTGGATGCCACGGCACAGTTTTACGGACCACAGAGTCTGCCTTTTGGCGGATGGGGGGCGCCGACCGCTTTTGGAAACGAGCAGTCACCTGCATTCACCTTGCTCAGCGGCCAGGTGAGGAAAGCTTGGAAAGGCGGTGACATTTACCTTGGCATTGAGAATGCCCTGGATGTTCGCCAACCCAACCCCATCACAGGGGCTACGGACCTGGCCGGGAATGTGCTGGCTGCCGATCATGCCGATTTTACTTCTTCCTTTGATGCCATTCGCATCTATGGGCCCATCTTTGGCCGCAACCTCTACATGGGCCTGAACCTAATTTTTTGACATGGAAAAACCCGTTATTCAGCTGCGCAACATTGTGCGAAATTTCCCATTAGGCAGTCAAACCGTCTATGTCCTCAAAGACATTGACCTTGATATCATGGAAGGTGAATACGTTGCCTTGATGGGGCCTTCTGGTTCTGGTAAATCTACCTTGATGAATCTATTAGGCTGCCTAGACACCCCAACATCAGGTAGCTACAACCTTGCCAATCAGGATGTCAGTGACATGACTGACGATCAATTGGCAGATATACGCAACCGAGAAATTGGTTTTGTCTTTCAAACATTCAATCTCATTCCCCGCCAGACAGCCTTACAAAACGTGGCTCTGCCATTGGTCTACGCCGGGATTGGGAAAGCTGATCGCTTGCAGCGCGCAGCTGAGGTATTGGCTGATGTGGGCTTGGATGACCGCATGGACCATCAACCCAACCAATTATCTGGTGGTCAACGTCAACGTGTAGCCATTGCTCGCGCCCTGGTGAACAAGCCTTCCATGATTTTAGCTGACGAGCCAACTGGCAATCTAGATTCTGAAACCTCAGCGGAGATCATGAAGCAATTTGACGCTATCCATGCACAAGGGAACACCCTCATTGTAGTGACCCATGAAGAGGAAATTGCTCAGCATGCTAAGCGCATCATCCGTCTCAAAGACGGACGCGTTGAATCTGATACCAAAACCCTGTAAAGGGAACGCTTACCAAAAAAGGTGATTCTTAGAGTTCTCTCTGAACCTCAACCTCCTTGTAGCCCTCAATTACGTCACCGGCTTTGATGTCGTTGAAATTGTTGATGTTCAAACCACATTCCATGCCTTTCTTGACTTCTTTGACTTCGTCCTTGAAGCGTTTGAGCGAGCCCAATTCGCCAGTGTAGATCACGACAGAATCACGAATAATGCGAACAGTGGTGTTGCGCAAAATCACGCCATCGGTGACCATGCAACCAGCAATGGTACCAAATTTGGAAATCTTGAATACCTCTCGGATCTCCAAGTTGCAAACAATCTCCTCCTTCACGTCGGGTGAAAGCATGCCAGTCATGGCTTCCTTCACTTCATTGATGGCGTCATAGATGATGCTGTACAGGCGAATTTCAACTTCCTCTTTCTCTGCCAACTTGCGGCATGTGCCGGTCGGTCGGACTTGGAAGCCAATGATTATTGCATCTGAAGCAGCTGCCAACAAGACATCTGATTCGGTGATGCCACCCACGCCCTTGTGAATGATGTTCACTTGGATTTCTTCTGTGGTCAATCGCTGCAATGAATCTGTCAATGCTTCGATGGAACCATCCACGTCGCCCTTGAGGACGATGTTGAGTTCTTGGAAGTCTCCCACAGCCAATCGACGACCAATCTCATCGAGGGTGAGCTTCTTCTGAGATCGAACGGATTGTTCACGTGCCATTTGCTGACGCTTGGTGGCGACAGCCTTTGCCTCGCGTTCATCAGCCATGATATTGAAACTGTCTCCTGCAGAAGGTGCGCCATCGAGTCCTAGGATGGACACAGGCTTGGAAGGTCTAGCAACGGCCATTTTGTTGCCTCGCTCGTCCATCATGGCGCGAACCTTGCCAGAATATTGACCCGCAAGGATGTAGTCTCCGACTTTGAAGGAGCCATTTTGCACCAAGAGGGTGGTAACATAACCACGGCCTTTATCCAAGGTGGATTCAATGACCGTTCCACGTCCCTCTCTGTTGGGGTTGGCTTTGAGCTCCAAGAGTTCGGCTTCAAGCAACACCTTTTCCAAGAGCTTGTCAACGTTAGTTCCCAGCTTTGCAGACACGTCTTGTGACTGAATCTTTCCGCCCCAATCCTCCACCAGGAGGCTCATGGCTGACAGTTGTTCCTTGATTTTCTCAGGGTTGGCATCTGGTCTATCAATCTTGTTGATGGCAAATACGATGGGGACACCTGCCGCTTGAGCATGGCTGATGGCCTCCTTGGTTTGTGGCATGACATCGTCATCTGCAGACACCACAATGATGGCTACATCTGTGACTTGTGCACCGCGAGCTCGCATGGCAGTGAATGCCTCGTGACCCGGTGTGTCCAGGAAGGTGATGTGTTGACCATCTTTCAATTCAACATCATAAGCACCAATGTGCTGGGTGATACCACCCGCCTCACCGGCAATGACATTGGCTTCACGGATGTAATCCAAAAGCGAGGTCTTACCATGATCAACATGGCCCATCACTGTCACAATGGGTGAGCGTGGCTCCAAATCCTTTGTGTCGTCAGCAACTTCTGCAAGGTTCTCTTGCATTTCTTCGTCGACAAACTCCACTTCAAAACCAAATTCATCGGCAACAACCGTTAAGGTCTCTTTGTCCAGTCGCTGGTTCATGGAAGCCATGATACCTAGTGACATACAGGAAGAAATCACTTCTGGCACTGGCACCTTCATCATGTTGGCGACTTCCATCAAGGTGACAAATTCAGTCAACTTGAGGATCATGTCCCCTTCAGCGCGTTCAATTTGGTCTATTTCACGGCGTTCAGCACGTTCAGCACGTTTGTCACGGCGAATTTTACTTCCCTTCGATTTGCGACCACCACTCATTCTGGCCATGGTCTCGCGAATCTTCTTTTGGATGTCTTCTTTCGAAACCTCCTTGACAGGACCGCTAGGTTTTTTGCCTGGTCCACGATGCTGTGGTCCACGGCGACCGCCAATGGATGCGGCACCAGTCGTGGTGCGACCGCCACCTGCAGCAGGGCCTCGCAGGCCTTCCTTCACAATGCGTTTGCGCTTGCCTTCACTGGGTTTCTTTTCAAACTTGGTCAAGTCAATCTTCTCACCAACGACCTTGGGTCCTGTGAGTTTTTGGTAGACCGTTGTGTGCTCAATGATTTCAGGTTTGCTTTCAGCTTCAGGCTTGGCTGCCTTTGACGCTTCAGGCTTGCTTGGAGCAGGCTTACTTGGAGCAGGTGCCGATTCAGTGGCTGATTTTGCGGCAGCCTTGCCTTTTGCTTTAGAAGCCGGCTTTTTAAGCGCGTCCAAATCAATTTTACCTGCAACCTTTAATCCTGCAACCTTGGCCTTAGCCTTGATGACTCCATCGGGTTTAGCAGGGGCCTTTGCCACAGCTTCTGGCTCTGCCTTCACCTCTGCTTTTGCAACTGGCTTAGGGCTCAGGTCAATTTTTTCTGTAATCTCGGGGGTGGCTGCCACGGCCTCAGCCTTCGCAACCTCAGCAGCTTTCGCCACCTCTTTCGCTACCTCTTTCGCCGCCTCTTTTGCTGCCTCTTCTGCCTCACGTGCTGCAGCAATGGCTTCACGCTCAATGCGCTTTTGCTCAATCAACTCTTCAGCCTTGACTTTCTTGGATTTGTCGCTAGCAAATTGATCAACCAAGGCATCGTATTGGTCCTGATCAATTTTTGCATTGCGATTCTTGAGCGCGTCATGGCCCTTCTCTTTCAAGAAATCACTGGCGGTGTCAAGGCCAATATTGAGTTCGCCTAAAATTTTACTGATGCGGTAACTACCCATAGGATTATGTCCTTTTATTCTTTCTCAAATTCTTTACTCAACACAGAGACAACCTCTTCGATGGTCTCCACTTCCAAATCGGAACGGCGAGCAACGTCTTCAACTTCTACGCTCAAAATACCTTTTGCTGTCTTGTAGCCCTTGTTTTGTAGTGCCTCAATGACCCACGGCTCAATTTCATTAGAAAATTCTGACAATTCAACGTCTTCCTCATGAACAATATCCTCGCGGTACACGTCGATTTCATAATCGGTCAAACGGCTGGCCAATCGAATGTTGGTGCCACCGCGGCCAATGGCTAGCGAGACTTGATCTGCTGGCATGTAGACATCCACATGGCGCTTTTCCTCTTCAATTTTCATCTCCGTGATTTTTGCGGGAGATAGCGAGCGCTGAATCATCAGCTGCTCATTGTCTGTGAAGTTGATCACGTCGATATTCTCTCCACGCAATTCCCGGACGATGCCATGGATGCGTGAACCCTTCATGCCTACACAGGCACCCACGGGGTCGATGCGGTCATCATAGCTTTCAACAGCAACCTTTGCCTTCTCTCCTGGGATGCGTACCACTTTTTTCACAGTGATGATGCCATCAAAGACTTCAGGGATCTCTGCTTCAAAAAGCTTGGCTAAGAAGTCTGGGGATGTGCGGCTCAAGTGAATCAATGGCTTGCTTCCACGAATCTCTACGGACTTGACCAAGGCGCGGATGGTGTCACCCTTGCGGAAAAAGTCTTTGTCGGAGATCATGTCGTCGCGGCGCAGGATCAATTCATTCTCCTGGTCATCATAGACAATGACTTCAAGGTTGCGCACGTGGTGCACCTCGCCGTTAAGGATCTCGCCTACCATGTCCTTGTACTGGTTGTACAGCTCCGCAGAATCAAACTCTTGCACCTTTTGGATCAAGGTTTGACGGAAAGAAAGGATGAATCGACGGCCCATGTCTGAGATCTTGTACTCCTCTGACACTTCCTCGCCCACTTCAAAGTCATCCTCAATCTTGAGGGCGTCACTCAGGGAGATTTCCAAATGCGGGTTTTCCAGCTTGCCATCTTCTACAATGGTGCGGTTGCGCATGATTTCCATGTCGCCTTTGTCCGGGTTGACAATGATGTCAAAATTATCATCACTCTCGTATTTCTTGCGAATCTGTACCCGAAAAGCCTCTTCAATGAAGGACATAAGGGTGACCCTGTCGATGTTCTTTTCGTCTCTGAACTCGCCAAATGATTCAATGATGTCGATTGCTTCCATGATAGATTAAAATTTAAAATCCAAGATCAATTGTTTGATGTCTGTCAACGTCAAGGTGACTGACATGTCGGTGGTTACTTTTCCTTTGCCAACAGGTTTGGGAACCCGTTCGCGCCAAGTCAAGGTGACAGACTCCCCGTCATACACGGTGAGTTTGCCCTTGTGTTCGTTGCCATCTAGCATGGTGGCTACCACGCTTTGGCCAATGTTTTTCTTGTACTGTGCCTCCACCACGAAGGGGGTGAACATACCAGGTGAAGATACTTCAATGCTGTAATCTTCAAAATCATCCCCCAATTCACCTTTGATGGCGCGGGTGATCTGACGAAGTTGCGCCACAGAAATACGGCCTTCATTCAGGTCTGCATGCACCTTGATGTGCATGTCAGAACCCAGGTTCAGCTCGACAGCAAAGGCGTCAAGTTGGTCCAGTTGTTCTTGCACTAAAGTGGTTAATGTGGCGTTGTCCATTATCTGATTATTGGCTAATGAAAAAGGGGACCATAGGCCCCCTTTCAGCATTAGATACTCAAAAAGTTGCCGCAAAGATAGGGCATTTTAAGGGATTAGTGCTTTCTGTCTTTGTCTTGTCGGATGTCAAGCCCTCTGTACCGTTCACGCATTGAGGCAATGGGCTCAGACATCTAGATTCTACCTTGCGGCAGCATCATGTTTATCAAACGCTTCATCCCCTTACTTTTTGTCTGGCTTTACGCCATGGCAATGCACGGGCAATGCACGGTGCCCGGCAACGTGAATCTGCTCAATCGCAGCAGCAACCACATCAAGGTCGGCTTCACCTCTTCAGCGACCTACCACCAAGTTAGTTATGGCACCTTGAGCTTCAACCCTGGCAGTGGCAACCAGTCAGCTTGGATCACAGCGAAGGTCTACCAGGCCAACGGGCTGGGGGCATCCACGGGCTACGACTTCTACGTCCGGGACAGCTGCAGCAATGGATCTGTTAGCGCATGGTCACCCTATTTTGCTCAAAGCACCCTTTGTGGCGTGGCTGTCATACCCTGGTTTGAAAGCTTTGACCAAGAGGCTTTCACCCAGCAAAGCTCATGGAACACAACGGGAAGCATGCCTAACTGCTGGCCACGAACCCCCTCTATAGGCTATCTCTGGGACGTTGCCCCCTCTTTGTTTTCCTCCAATTTTACGGGGCCCAGCCAAGATCACACAGGGCGGTTGAAGTACGCTAGCATGGAGTGGGTCAGCTCAACAACACCCAGCACATCCGGCATCTTGCGAACACCACAAATCAGCCTGGACACATTCAGCAGCCCCGAATTAGCATTTTGGTACCACATGTATGGCAATGGCATTGATAAACTGGTGGTTCAAGCCAGGGATAAAAATGGATCCAGCTCATGGACCACGTTGAATACGTTGACCGGCCAACAGCAAAGCAGCGCGGCAAGTGCCTGGAAGGAAGAGGTGCTGCAACTTGGCGCATTTCAAGGGGATACGGTATTCATCCGTTTTGTAGCCTACCGCAACAGCCAATGGACCCAATTGGCAGAAATCTCCATCGATGACATCCATGTCCGGCAAGGGAGTGGTTGTGCTAAGCCCAGCAATTTGCTGGCAACCAATGTCACGGCAAGCACCGCCAGCTTGAGCTGGATCGCTGGCAATGGCAGCTTGGAGCGCATCAGTTACGGCAGCCCGGGCACTTCCGCCGCCGCAGGCACCCAGATCAATGCCAGCGGCGGCGGTCACACATTGACAGGCCTTAGCCCTAACACCAACTACGTCGCCTACGTCAAGGACAGCTGCACATCAGGTAGCAGTTCATGGGTCGGTCCTGTGCCTTTTCGCACGTTATGTTTGCCTGTGTCAGCGCCCTTCAGTGAAAACTTTGATGGCAGCAGCTGGACTGTGGGGGCATGGGGGCAACTTGGTGGCATTCCCTCTTGTTGGCAACGGCCTGATACCGTCAATTTTTTCTGGACACCGGGGCCACCCGTATTTCCCACCTTCAACACCGGTCCCACCAATGACCACAGCCCGGGATCTGGCGGCAAATACCTGATGGGCCTGAGTGTTGGTTTCTCGACAAGTGCCCCGCCGCATGTTCTCAGTCCCCTCATTGACTTGAACCCTCTGGATACGCCAACGGTGACCTTTTGGTACCACATGTACGGTGCGAATATTGACAGCATGGTTCTGGACATCAACAATGGCAGTGGATGGAATCAAATTTGGCATAAATCAGGGCAGCAACAAACCAGCAAAACAGCCGCCTGGAAAGAGGCCATCATCGATGTCAGTGCCTATGCAGATGACAGCATACAGCTGCGATGGCGGGCCGTGAAGACCGCCGGCTTTAGCAATCAATCGCAGATGGCCATTGACGATGTGTCTGTGCATGAAAAAGCCGCGTGCAGCAAGCCCGCGAACCTCAGCATCACCGGCACAAGCACCAATAGTGTCAGCTTGGACTGGATCGGTGGTGGCAGCCCCTGGCAGGTGGCTTATGGCGCGCCAGGTTTCACGCCAAGTGCCAGCAACACGGTGACAGCCTCCAACAAACCATTCACAGTCAATGGGCTGAATCCAGGTACCACCTACGCATTCTACGTGAGGGATAGTTGTGGATTGGCGGGTGTCAGTGACTGGTTAGGACCCATTCAAGCCACCACCCAATGCGCGCCAGCGATAGCGCCATGGTCAGAGAATTTCAATGGATCAGATTGGGTTGAGTTGAACTTTTGGCCACAGGTCAATTCACAAATTGCTGATTGCTGGGACCGTTCTGACACCACCCTTTACTATTGGACACCAAAATCCGGTGCCACGCCATGGGCCAGCACCGGTCCAAGCGGAGATGTGCAAGGCAGCGGAAAATACCTCTACACCAACATAGCCGGCGGAAGCGGCAGCAATCTCAGCACCAAAATTACCACGCCATGGATTGATGTAACGCCCCTGGATACCCCCGAAGTGCATTTTTACAGTCACCTGTTTGGCAGCAACATCACTTCGCTTCAGGTGGCGATCAATGATGGCTCGGGCTGGACCACTATTGGCACCATCACCCCCGGTGCACAAACAGCAAAAACCTCTGCATGGACGGAGACCATCATCAACCTTTACGCCTACCGCAATGACACCTTCCGCCTGCGGTTCACTGGCAGTCGAAGCAGTGGATGGTGGGCCATGATGGGCTTGGACGACATCTCTGTGGTGGAGGCGCCAAAGCCTATTTGCACTCCGCCAACGAGCTTGACCTTGACCAACATCAGTCCCACCAGTGGCAATTTAGGATTCAGCAGTGGCAGTGGCCAGAGTCAGGTGGCATGGGGGGTCAGCGGATTCACGCCAAGTACCAGCATGGGGAGCGTGTCAAGCAGCCCTTACAACCTAACGGGACTCAGTTCAAGCACAAGCTATGATGCCTATGTGAGGGACTCCTGTGGCCCGACCTTTTACAGCGCATGGGTTGGTCCCATCACCTTCAGCACCCTGCCTTGCCCCAACATATCAGCAGCATTTTCACACAGTGGCACCCAGCTTAACCGCACTTTCAGCGCCAGCAACCCCATTTCAGGCAATAGCTACCAATGGGACTTTGGTGATGGCAACCAGGGCGTTGGTCACCCGGTTAACCACAACTACGCAACAGCTGGAAACTACGCTGTCACCTTGATCCAAAGCAACAGTTGTGGCGGCACTGACAGCATCACCCAAAGCACCCAAGTTTGTGGGCAGTTGCTAGCCGGTTTCACGGCCTCAATCTCTGGGGGTTCTGCCTTGTTCACCTCCACATCAACGGGGGCCAGCTCCCTGTTGTGGGACTTTGGCGATGGCAACAGCGCAGCCACCAACCCAGTCAGTCATAGCTACGCAATCAATGGCGTGTACACCGTCATCTTAACCGTTTACAACGCCTGTGGATTGAACTCCGTCAGCAGCCAATCGGTCACCATTTGTGAAATCCCCACTCCGGCCTTCACCACCACCATCCTTTCCTCTGGAAGCAGCGGCATGTGGGTGGAGTCCGATGCAAGCTTGAGTGTGGGCGTCAACAATTACGACTGGTCTTGGGGAGATGGTACCACCTCCAGCGGCGGCCCCATCAAGCAGCATCACTATGCCGTGCCTTCGCTCAGCTATGTTATCACCCTGACCATTGACAATGTCTGTGGTGGCAGTGCCAGTTTAAGTAAACAGTTAGGCGAGATGATTGGGTTGGATGAGAACCGCCCTCAGGAAAACACCCTGTACCCCAACCCGAGCCTTGCCGGTTCCGTGGTGCATTGGTATGGATTTTCCTCTGATCATGGACCCATCCAACTCAGCAACTTCAGCGGTAAAATGCTTCATGATCTTCGCGGTCAATGGGCTAATGAGGTGCTGACCATCACCTTGCCCAGTGACTTGCCAGCAGGCATGTATGTCCTGACCTGTGGGGGTCAAAGGGTGCAGCTTGCCATCGTTTCAAATTAGGCACTAAAGCCCGCAAGTTTATTTGGCACTAAGGGTCAATCACCATCGCATGGTGGTCAAGGATTCCTATTCAT